>Ga0307515_10001314_pt1 | contig 56403 bp, 61 predicted proteins | sample 17_EM_MG_FD_194513 | JGI IMG/M metagenome (GOLD analysis project Ga0307515, IMG submission 194513) | Populus trichocarpa ectomycorrhiza microbial communities from riparian zone in the Pacific Northwest, United States - 17_EM | ecosystem: Host-associated > Plants > Roots > Unclassified | place...
GCGTCGCTCGGCGGGGGCGCCCCCAACACACATCGAAAGGCATATACTCAATAAACCTCACCTCCACCTCCTTCTCCCTCGTCATCTCCACAAAATCCACAATCTCATCATCATTAACCCCCCGCATCACCACCACATTTATCTTGAGCGTCCTCCTCCCCTCGCCCCCCACAGCCCCAAACCCCATCTCCCCCGCCCTCTCCACAACCCCAAGCACCCGCTCCAGCCCCTTCCGCCTCGTCATAAACTCAAACTTTGCCGGCACGAGCGTATCAAGACTCAGATTCAGCCCCGTCAACCCCGCATCCACCATGCGCTGCAACTTCCGCTGCCCCAGCGCAACACCATTACTCGTCATGGCGATTTCCTTCAGCCCCCTACCCCGCAGCTCTCCGAGCGCCTCGACAAGCTCCACCACGTCCCGACGCACGGTAGGTTCTCCGCCCGTAAGCCGGATTTTTGTGACGCCCTGCGCGACGAATGCGTGCGCGAGCTCGAGGATCTCGGGCGTGGAGAGGAGGTGCGCGTCCGGGGAGAGCTCGACTCCCTCCGCTGGCATGCAGTATACGCACCGGAGGTTGCAGCGCTCCGTGATTGAGATGCGGAGGTAGTTGTGGTGCCGCGAGAAGCGGTCGGTTAGGAATGCGGAGAAGGGTTTGGCGGATTTTAGTCCGGCGAGGCGCGGGGGAGGGGGGGGGACATGGTCGAGGGGTGGTGGTGGCGATGTGGTGGCGGCGGCGGCGGTGGAGTGAGGGCGGTGGTGGTGGGGGAGGAGTAGGCGTCGGGTTTGGCGGTGTAGCATTCGGCGGGTGGGCGACATTGTGTTTGGTGGTGGTGGACAACCTCTCACGCGGAGTCAACCTTAAGACGAAAGGTGGGGATGCTGGAGTGATCTAAGCGGAAGAATGAAGCATAGATCCTCCGCACAAGGCTGGTTGGCGATGTGGTGATGATCTCTATTCATCGCATCGTCCCGCCGCCAGTCCATGAGCTGTCCTTACCGGCTGATTGCTGGAGCTAGAGTAGCTAGACTGACCGCCACTCACACTCGGAGAATTTCTCCTGGAGGAAGATACCGAAAACACAATCGCCGAGAAATAATCTTTGTATCATGAGTCGATCGCCTTTGTCCTTGCTTTCGTCCTCTGCATGTCATGGCTGGTATCTTCGTTTCCACGCGGCACCGGCCGATGAAACCGCCACGTTCCGATGTACGATCCGGAGTCACTACTAATCGCTCGGGTTCGCATTTAGGGAGGTCTCCGTTTCCTCCTCCTCAGCTAGCTAGTCGAGATCCACTCACCAGACACGCAGTATCAACATAATCTTCCATTCACATTTGATCCCGTTCCTTCGTTCCCATCCAGCCAGCCTACATACATATCCTCATCCCTCGTGCCTTTTCAGTTCCCATCCGCCATCCCATGCCATCCCCCTATACCCTATCATGCAAGTGAAAAACTCACCCAACACCCACAAAAGCAACCATACCCGCATCAACAGCAGTAGCAGCAGCAATAAAACCCCGGCCCCAAGAAAAAAAAAGAACGAAAAAATATCAAAACAAAGAGCTAAAAAACCAACACAAAAAAAGAGATAATAGCACAGCTTCACTCTCCGAATCACCTACAACAACCCGTCACTCGTGTACATCGGTTTATCGTTTCGATCTAGTCCCGGACCTGCTCTTCCCCCTCTCCCTTTCCTTTTCCTTTTCCTTTTCCTTCTCCTCTTCCACACTACTACTCCGTTCCTGATGATGGTGGTTTCCATGGTCGTGTTCGCCGTCATGATGCAGTGTAACTATGCCCCGTTAGTCCGTGTCCATTCCCGGATATATCTCCATCGCACTCACCAGAGTTGAACTCCTCAAACGGATCTACCTCCCTCTCGCCGGGCGTCTCTGGATCTGGCCTCATGACATTACGCACCCTAGCTGCACCAATATCTACACTCTCACTCTCCTTGACTGATCTAAAGTTTACTGCGTCCACCTCTCTCCCCGCATTTGGTAACATCGGTGGTTTTATGTGTCTTAGTAACGCCCACTGTGTTGTCCTAAAGAACGGGTGTCCCTTGATGTCACTTGCGCCTGCTCTCGATCCTAGTCGGCGGTTTTCGTCCTTGACTAGGAGCTTTCGAATAAGAATTTTGCAGTTACTGGGTGAGTGTTAGCAAGTCCGGTTGGAGGAGCAGGGGGAAAGAGAGGGGTGTACTTTGATATTGTTGGCGCGCCCGAGTGCTCCGGGAACCCAACCTCGTCTCTGAGGATGTTTGCGAACGTGGCATTGCGGTTCTTACCCTTGAAAGGCGTTGTTCCATACAACATTTCATATACGAGGATTCCTAAGGTCCACCAATCGACGGCACTGGTATGCCCGCATCCCTTGATGACTTCTGGTGCTATGTACTCCTCCGTTCCCACAAACGAGTTTGTGCGGAAATTTGCGATGCAGGATTTGGTGTCCACCATTGGCAGCGAAGGACTTGTGCCAGATCTGGAAACAACCATGGTCGGTACTCCGCCGGGATCTGATTGTTTTGAGAGGTCAAAGTCCGAAAGCATGATGTGACCACTTTGGTGGAGTAGGATGTTTTCGGGTTTGAGGTCGCGGTAGATGAAGCCCATTAAGTGTAGATACTCTAATGCGGCGGTGACTTCAGCGGCGTAGAAACGGGCGTCGTCTTCGAGGATACATTTGCCAGGTCGAGTTTGAAGTGCTGGAGGCTGTCAGTACTTCAATACGATACCAAAGTCGGGGGTTTGCCGTACCTCTAAAGAATTCTCCGCCACTGCAATACTCCATACATAGATACAGGTGGTCCTCGGACTGGAAAGAGTGGTATAGAGTGACAATAAACGGATGATTGCTTGTTGCTAGGATCTCCTGTTCCGCCAGGGCTCTTTTGATCTTATTTCTTTTAATCATCTCCTTCTTGCTCAACACTGCATGCTCGTTAGCATTCCCACTTCGCCCAATGCGTACCCGGTAAAATGTCATGCCAAACCTTTCATTGCGTATAACCTGCTGCTCTTCTTTTCTCGTACCAAATACACCTTCCCAACGTCCCCCTTCCCTAATAACTTAATCTTGTCAAAGCTCCCCGGCCCAACCTCGACATTCCTGATCTTGATCGAATTACTCGAGTAGGTTCTCCTAAATGCCTGCCCGCGTAGCCTCTCCACTCCCGTATGACTTGGCACGAGTAAACTCCCAGTGCTCAAATTGTTGTTGACACCGCCGAGTATCGGACGCGGCGGCATATCCGGAATCTCCTCGTCCGCTTTCTGCTCCTTAAACAATCCCTGAGCATTCGGCGCGCTGGCCACTCTCCTCAACTTCCTCGCCAATTCCGCCTTCCCAGCCTCACTCGCCTTATCACCAGCGTTCGCACCCGCCACGGGGGTCTGCGTGCCCGTCTGCGGCGTATCCGGAGGCGACGAGGGCGCCGAGTCGTGGTTGTAGTGCCTCAACGCTGGTTGTCCCTGGTGTGCAAAGTAAGGGTTCGCATTGGCCGTAGGCGAGATGTCAGCCGCATGGTCGAGCTGGCTCGCCGAACTCGTCGACCGTCCCCTAAGAAACCTCGATTTTGGTCTTCCACCCCCCGCCGGTGAGAGGTGACCCGAGTCTACATTGCTGCCGGAATTTATTCGGAAGAAGTTGCGGAGCTTTGAGGCCATGTGGGACGAGGCCGAGCCCGATACCGTCGGACTGAAATGCGATGGTGAATGGCCTTTCGGCGGTGTAGACGGCGTCACCTTCCGGTCATGATGGCTATGCGAGCTCGACGACGAGCCGCCAAAGAGCTGGGTCATCAGGATATGAAGCGGTGGTTGATGTGTTGTGCCGTCGCTGTAGGTAGGACAGAGCCCCGGGAAGACAGGGGTGTATGGTGTGTTCGGAGCTTTGGAATTGAGGTTGAGGAATCCAGTTTTGTTTGTCGCAATCGAGGAGCTCGGCAGTGGAGAGTTCGGAATAGGCGAGGCGGAAAGTCAATGAGTGTTTGGTTTAAGTGTAAGTGCCGTGCTAAGTACTAAAAGTGGGTGCGGTCGAGACGAGACAAAATGACTGACGAGAAGAAAGACCAAGAAGCGGGGAGAGAGAAAGAGAAAGTCAGTTCCTTTGTCGGTAGAAGATGCGACAAGTGAGAGTGTCAGCTTTTGATGTCCCTTGCGTGTAATTCTTGTATTTGCGAGGAGGAAGGAATAGACGGATTCCAAGTTTTGTGGTGATGTGATGTATGAATTGCTAAGCAAGGAGCTGCAGTTTGGCAGTTTGACGAATGCGGAGAAGGCGGAAGTACGGGTGCAGCTTGGATTGGACTGGAGCCTCCCGCAGCCTTTCGTTTGGCACGGCATTTTTCTAAGACAGCGGGAACCTGAGATAAATAATCTTGGTCTTTGGGATGAGCAATAATACAATATCTGACTGCTAACAAATACTCATCTTATCACACCTTTTGCAGTGTTCTCCGAGTATCGTCAGCCCTCAGCAAAAAGTACCTAGGTACGTACAGACATCGCCACAAAAGAAAAAGTACTTTCAACCCAAGCAGAATAAGGTACAAGCTACTCTACACAAACTCAAGCATGAGGATAAAACACAACTCTAGCCCCCATAGCGCCAATTCATATAATTCAAACCTCGCAATGCAGGTACAAATACCGATATTCCTCAAGCCATGTCCACTCCACTCCATCGCAAGATGCAAAACAGAAACAAATAAAACAAAAACGAATGCCCATTCTAACAGCCTTGTAAATGTATCGTTGGGTGTTAATCGTACAGACGAGGAAGGAAATCTATGCATCTACTTCCTTCTGTCCAGCGGCATCTTGTGGTGGCGATTCATCCCTCTCTTCCTCTTCTATAGCCGGAGTCGCCGCTGTGGGTGCGGGAACATCCTCGGTAGTCAACGGTTCCTGGGTTACATCCACGGCTTTTTGTTTGCCATTGCTCGCGGCATCTGAAGAAATGGAGTCGGTTCTCTTCATCCCCTCGCATTTGTCACTTTCTCGTTCTTCGTCGCCAGCATCGCCAAGCTCCTTTTTGACCGCCCATTCCCTTCGCTTCTCGACCTCCGCCCTATTGATAAAGCTCTTCAGCGCATCCGACTCTCTGATCAGTCCATCGATACTGATACCCTGATGAATCATCCCCCCATTGAGATAGCCATACACATCAGCTGCGCTGTCACATCGAAGTAGCGCCTTCTCGTTCAACTTCAACAGTGCAATGGCCACCTGGAAAAGGAAGACGGAGCCAGCAACACATAAGATGACATCCCAAACCCTGAACAACGCCTCGGCAGCAAGCGTATCCGTAAAGATGCTCAGGAACCATTGGAAGCACAGTGCTTCCAAAGTAACACCGAGATCCAAAAGGTGTGTATGAAGGGATGGCAGGATTACAGAAACATAGTGCTTCAGTACCTAGAAGTCGTCGTCAGCATTCGGAACACGGGTAGTACACGGGCCGTTAACGCACCTCCTGGTCAGCCCTAGAAGCCAAGAGATTTGGCTCGAAGTAGGTCTTCGGCAAAATTCTCTCGACAATAGAGCACAGCACCCAGAAAGCATCTTCCTCACTCGGCATAATCAACAGCAAACTCGCGGCGATCATATTCATGCCCTGGCAATATCCAACTTCTGGATTTCTTCTGCTGTAAGCCACAAGCACTTGCTTGAGCTTGGATACACCGGGTCCCTTTCGGAAAAAGATATTGTCGGTAAGGGTCCGATTGATATCCATAGAAATCTGGCTTATGACTATTGGATCGTCATGTCCGTACTGAAGCAAATCGTCGTAATATCCAGGGACTTTCATAGACATAGCTCCAGAACACTCCGTCCAGATTTTCCAGCGATAAGTAACAGGTATGCCGCCCAAAACAAGAGACTTGAACTCTTTCCACCTTTGCTTTCCGCCTCGACCCTCTGTTCCCAGTGTCGCAACACCAATGACCTCGCCATCCGCCATCAGCGTCTCGGGCATACCCTTTTCATCCTCCTCAGTTCTGCGTCGCTCGACACGAACTTTCCGGAGAAACTCGTTCCATTTCACCGAGCGATCACGCTGCAAAGAGTCGTGAAGGTCCGACATTTGACCAAGAAGGAGTCGAACTGTAGATTCCTCGGCCGAAGATGCACCTGAAGCAATCTGGGAACGAACAGCCAAGGGTGCGTCGGATAGAGCATGCGTTGCCGTGGTTGGCGATGAGACAGATGCACCGGGTCGCGAAAGTAAGGACGTAGCTGAAGCGGTTGATTTGCTGCCATCCAAGAGTACTTTACTCAGTTGAGAAGATGACGGAGGAAGTGATACGTTGGCCAGCGAGGTAGGGCCATAAATAGTCTCTGACCATTCCGCCTCATTGCAAAATTCAGCCACCGATCTCGGAGAAGTCCCAGTCAAGTCTTCTGTGAGGACGGTGGTGCTGGTTTTGACAATCTCGTCCGATGGTTTTCTCTCGGTGTAAGACCCTTCAATCGAATTCGCTCCCTTGATCGAGACGGATCGTTGTTGCTTATTATATATAAATCCAAACCGATCAGTGAGAAAATTGTTTGGATACTGCTGATTCCAGCCTTGCAACAACGTGGGCGGTTGAGCTTCCGGAGGAATGATCATGTCCATTTCCACTGGCCCAGCATCATCAGGTTTCTTTGTACCCGCATTCTGTGAGCTATTCCCCAGAGGAACTATGCGTTCCGCCGTATCCCGGATATCCTGAAAGAAAGTAGTCGTCTTTGTAGGCGGGTGAGTAGTAAGGTTTGCGGATATTGATGGCGCCCGACTTCTTGGGTTAGCTCCCGGACCGCGTGCCTTAGAACGCTGCAAGTTGTCTCCCGTACTCAGGCTTGGCCTCCCTTTCATGCCGTCAAAGGATCCGTTAGGCGTACTATGCGAGCGGGGCCTGGTAGGACTTGTAGGAGGAATCCCAGAGAAGGAGTTTGCGTATTCGTCGTTCGGGGAAGCTTGTGAAACAACCCTTAATGCCCAATGAGCCACAGAGTTGGAAGCCCTCGGATGAGCAGGTCCTTCAGCACCACTTTCCGTTGATGTAATACCCGATGTAGATGTGACTGTTTTGTAGAGTGACGTCATTGATTGTGACTGGTCTACAGCAAAGTGATGCTGAGTGTGTATAGAAGCCGGGGGCGGAGCTCGATCTGGCTTTTGGTACAACCCTCCCGAGTTAGATCTCGTGGAAGCAAGTGATGCCCTCGAACTGCACCGGAGAAGGGACCTGGTAGCTTCGGTCTCTCCTGGCAGTTGGTTGAATGTTTTGGGCGATATTGACTTGCGTTTCTTCACGGTGCTGCCAGCCGCTGATGCTCGTCGAGCTTTTAAAGTTTCCTCATCGGGACCAGAACTGCTCTGTCCCATGAAAAACCCCTTCCAGCCTCTCAAAGTCGAGCTTTTCCTTGACGCGTTTGAATTCAAAGATACAGTATCCACATCCTGATCCGTCATTCCAAGACCCGGTACCTTGAGTGTTGCTCTAGGTGTAACATGATCATCTTCGAAGCTGAGATTCAATCCGCTTGCATCATCTGCAACGCTGAATGAATCCTCTTCGCTTAAGACCTGCTGCATCATCTCGTCTATGCTCTCGGTGTAACTCATGCCGTCCGCATCACTCTTCAATGTGTCCTTCGAAGGCATCCTTTGTAACGTAGCAGCCACAAGTCTCTTCTCAATGTCTGCATTGGAAACCTCGACTTCGACCAACATCCTTCTCAGCGCCCGCTCTCGTTCCTCTGCCCGCCGCCGAAAGTTCACCAGCTCCCGGTCACGATGCGCAAGGTCCTCGGCCAGCTGACGGATCAACATTATATACCCCTGCCGTTCGACGAGGCGTTGAATCGTGCTGTCCGGTGCCAGGTGAAGGCTTCCGGGAACATGCGAGGACGCTACATGGTCGTCGAATAGGGCGCTTCGTGGGCCGGTGTCGGGGGGTTTACTGGGTGACGTCACTGTCAACGGTGAGAGTAGCTGCGAAGACGACACAATTGATTCCCTTGACGTTCCGGCAGGTGTGGATTTGAAGATGGACTTCTGTGAAGCAGGGCTCTCTGACGGCCGCGAGCTCGGAAGCGGTGTTGTCGGCGGAGGAGGTAGCTCTTGAACGTCCTCTGGGCCGGTTGGCGTTAGGGGTTGAGGCGAGGACGTAAGTTCGTGAGTTGACGACGCTGGAGACGATGTAACGGTGATGTCGTCTGGCGATTTTGTAGGCGGGATTGGGGAGGTCGACGGTGACGGCTCTGCCGCGCATTCGCCTTCCACAGGCGCGGACGCCATGCTAGGAGACGATCCACTACTCTATTAAGTAACTATCTTGGTGTAGATCGTGATGGATGAGAGGTGGTGTGGGGTTTAGCGGTACATGCGCTGGTTGGAGCTGTAGGACGTTGATCACGGCTGCTGATGGGTATTTGAATCGGGAGCAGTATTTGAATCGGGGGCAGTATTTGAATCGGGAGCAGTATTTTGAACCGGAAGCAGGTGCAGATCGTGGTGGATTGATATGGGACCCTATTTGCTTGTCGAGCAGTCGGCGATGATGATATTATCTGGGTAGTGGTGGGTAGAGAAGGCAAAGGGCACTTCGGCGGCGGATGACGCCTACAAGAAAAGCACGTGCGATGCGCTCGGAGCTTTGAATTGGTCGACAGGTCGATGAGTCGACCTCGAGGGATGTCTACACTGCATGTTTTGTTGAAGCCTTCAAGACAAACCAAACCGGATGCCTGCGACGATGGATGATGTCAGAGAACTGGTAGCCTGAAGTCGTCAGGGACGGATCTCTCCTCCGCCAACTTGGGTAACGTCTTGGGAGAATGGGGCAATAATCGACCTCATGCAGCGCGCTACCGGTCAATCACATCGGTCAAACCACGCCTTCAACTCAAACCACCGTCGTCACACAACGCCGCTCGAAAGATGGAAAACCGCTACCCCCGCAAACCGCATTCAGCCACCCAAGATCAGGCTTCAGCCTGCTTTGCACCACCAAGGGCTTGCAAATGAGATGACATTATGAACTATTACGCGGAGATGAAGAGCTAATCCCCGGGTTTCACCGGAATGACCTGAAGCTTCCAACTCGGTTTTGGGCGACGAGACTGACACTGAGAAGGGCGACATCAGCTCAGACCTTTGCAGATACTTGAAATGTTCTCTCTTGTATAACGATGTGCAATCAGCAAGGTCATCTCCGACCAGAAAACACCATACCCAACCTCTAGCCCGGTGCGGAAGGGGAATGCTCGATGTTATCTTTAGGTAGCTGCTCAAAAACCAGCTGCTAACAAGCCACAATATCTCATTCCGGATCAGGCTGGCGGGGAGTCGACATCCATAACCGCAAGCGACCTGTGCACTACCACCTCCACCTCATGGACCACAACTGGAGCCTACATCTCCCGCCGGTAACCGTAGCAGCCGCTACAAGACCGCGCGTCCTTCATTATCCAAACTCCCATCCAGGTGGATTCCTTCCTTTACACACCACCCAGACCTCGTTCATTCCTCAGTTTCACCATACCTGCCCGCAAGACGGCCAATTCGAGGATGAGGTTGATATTCTGCACGATACATATTCACAACCCACTTCATCGCCCGCAGCCCCGAGTTCAAAGTACTACTGCACCGGGCGGTGAGGATACGTCAGGTGTCAGACACGGTGTTCGTACCTCCAAATATAATATAAGTGTCAGTGTCAGAGCCAGAGTGTATCACGGAAAATATCTGTCACTGCAGGGTTGTATCTACAAATAATCAGTCAGAGAAGGGAAGTCCCGAAGTCGATTTTTATCTAAAATTTCAGTACACCATAATTAGGAAATTGGGTTTCACGGAGGCACAAGCTACCAAACAGCCTGGGACCCCACAACAATCCCACCTTTTGGTCACTCTCCGCTGTCAAACATCGCTTGTATCTCTAGTATAATGTCAATCTTGCTCTGTATCACCCAAAAAATGTGTCAGACTGCTGTTGTATCTTAAAGTTTTGGTGTCAGGCGCTGACGTTGTATCACCGCCCGGTATAGTATTAATATTTTCATACGATGACCCCCTCTCACTGTCACGATCACACGCAGCAGAGCACAAAGCAGTCAGTAGTATAATAAATTGTCATCACTCCCTCATCTTCTCCCTCTCATCCCCTCTCTCCTCATAACCGCTCGCTCGCCCGCGAATCAAAGAACTATCGCTATATATCACAAACAAAAGGAATCGAAAAGGGTAAAAAAACACACTGTACTTGCAGGATCAATGGGTGTAGTTACTAGCTAGCTAAAAAAAAAGGTCGTTTGGGCCGAGAATTACAAAGAAACAGAAAAGAAAAAAAATAAAAATAAGGCATTGTTTGTTAAGTGAAAAGAATAGAATCAGAAAGCGCCAGCAGGCAAGATGGCAGAAGGTATCAATCCGTCAAGAAGAGAAGGAGTGACTGGGGGGCATGGTATACACAAAAGAAGAAAAGGTATAAAGTTCGTGAAAAAATGTTAAGTTCAAACACCACCCAGAAAAGTTTGTAAAAAAAAAACACCAAAAAGAATCCTACATTGAAGACAATAAAACACAAACGGCCATCCCATCAATCCTGCAAAATCAAAAAATCGCTGGGGCGCAAGCAACAAAACGTCAACCAATTTCGTAAAAACCTTACCCACAACGTCCACGTCCACTCACTCACTCCCCTCCCCCTCCGCGCGCCGCCTTTCGTTTTTTTTCTCTAAACCCCACCAGCGTCCAAAAAAATAAAGAGAAAAAAGAATATCTACTAACCTATGGACTGCCAAACGCTGACACTCTAGCACCGGCACGGTTGACGATACTGCCGTCCGATCCGCGCATCTTGTTATCCTTTGCAACTTCTAGATACTGCGTCTCATGTGAGTTTGCCGCCTCATGTTCCGACATTCCGTCTTCATCTTCCAGGATCTTAGTGGGGACATCGATGTCCTGGTATCCGCCAAGCGAGTGCCTGTCGGGTGTAAGAGTGGACGTCATACTCATGGCCGTGCTTGATCGGTGCGTCAAGTCAGGGGTTGGAGGGACCGACGAGTGATTTGGTCTCAACAGACTCGCCTCGTCGATGCTCGAGGGTCTACGTTTGTGCTTAGCAGAGTCATCGCGGTTGGGGTCTTCGCCGTTGGTGTGGTGATGGTCATGGTCTTCGTCGTAATCGTCAGAGCCTGATCGAATAGCTTCTTCCTCCTGTGCGGCTGCGGCCTGGGCAAGGTGGAGCCCTTCGACGGCGGCGGCGCACTGTTCTGAGATGTTTCGGATGATGTCGGCAATGGCATCTGTCTTGTCGCGGATATTTCGGTCGGCAACGTCAGACCAACTCATCTGCGAGAACCGTTTCATGGCGGCCGGGCTATTAAACAATCGTCGTTCCATCTCTGGTGTGACGTCTTCAGCATCCAAACCCTTAGGATCAATCGTACTGGCACGGGACGCTGTACGGGATGAACTCCTTGAAGAGGTTCTCGACGCTCTTCGAGATGTAAACGGTGTCTGCCTCGCAGTCGTCTGACTATTTTGGTCCTCCCCTTCCTCAAATATATCTTCCGGCTCGGGGTCGTTGAGTGAAAGGACGAGATGCTGCATGTGGTGTGCTTGGCCCTCGATGAGCGCTCGTAGGTGGATGACTACCCGTTGTGCCTCGTCTCGCTGTCGTTGGATGTTCTGGTTGGTACGGAGGAGATCGCTGAGTTCTTTCTTGTTCTTTTTCCGTTCCCGCTCCAGCTCTTCAGCAACCTCTTGTTGCATTACCAGTGCTTCGAGTGCCTCGTCGCGCTGTTTCTCGGTACCAGCAAGACGCACAGCAAGTGTATTGCTGTCCACCTTTTGCTGTTCGATAAGCTTGCTAAGGCGGGAGTTCTCTTTCTTGTGCTGCTCGATCTTCGCCTTGAGGTCGGATGCCTCCTTGGTAAGCTGTGCAGCAAAAGTTTGGAACTTCTCAAACTGCGAACTGTAAGCACACCATTACCAGTAACAAGATAGAATATATACCTGCTGTTTCCAGCTCTCAACCTCCTCCAAGAGGAAGTTGTTTCTCTTGTTAACCTTCTGCAACTCAGTGTCCATGCGACCCTTGAGGTTAATGTAGTCTTGCCACGCCTCGATAGCATCACGAGAGTATTGATTCCGCTCGCGAACAATCTCGTTGAGATGTCTCAAAGAAACCTTAGTCATTAGCGGCTTCTTGACCGAGCCACCAAAGATGGCCTTGATGCCAGTATTGCGGCCCATCTTCTCGCATGCGTGATCCAAGACGGACATGACACCATCTTGTTCCCACCACTCGGGATCTTGAACACTATCGACCTCACCTCGCATCACAATGATCTGACCAGCTGGAACAAGCTTGCCACCGCCATATGCTGACCTGAGGTGAGTAGGAACACCAGAAATGGCAATGTCGCCATTCAGGGCCTGTGTGAGCCGCTGAATCATTTTGTTTCGTTGGCCAGGGCTGAGCGTAGTTGGAGGAGCCGAAGTCAACACGAAGTTGCGGTCTAAATCAACAACCAAAGCCTACGAAAGTCAGAAACGCACAATGCGCAGTATTCTAATCACTTACGTCGCTAGGAGCGGTAAAAAGGCTTCTGCACTCTGCTGTGAAACCAAGAATGTATGGGCCTGGCTCCTGAACCATATCTTTGGCGTGTCTGGCGTGTACAACGGGGACATACAAACCACTCCACTCGAACACTCGTACACAGAAACGAAGTGTCTCTGCTGCGACTGTCAACATTGCGGGATAATGACTGACAAAAATGATTCGCCGTGTTGGCGACAGAGCAGCTTCGATGAGACCGACGATGTTAGGAATAGACAAGCAGCAAAATAATGGCCACATTGCGAACTACATTTTCGGTCAAAACTATCCAGAGATGCACAACGCATGATTCGCTTCTTACGTTTTGGAAGCCAGTTGGCGACGAAGGAAACTGGTAGCAAAGTGCATAGTCTTTCATATCAATCCGCACCAAGTCGTTCAACCGAGGCGCGGGAAAACTTAAAATCCGGGAGACCTCCCTAGACACGCGCGCATAATTAGCAATTGTAGTACAGCGATAACGGTTAATCCTACTCTGCGTGGAACAGGTTTGTAGCCTTATTCCAATGAATCCACATCCCCCGTAAATAATCGCCCAACAAATTGAACAGAGGGTAGCGCGACAAAAAGCTGAGGGCGTATGGAATCCAGTAAGATTCATCCGGAGTATCGTAATAATCCGGCTCATTCCTCTTGCGCAGTTCCCGGATCGTCTCTGCCCGCTTGTCGTCCGCCCTCGACCAGACCCGTAGAGCAATTCCATAAAGCGTATGCGAAGAATCCTGCTGTAAAACGAACGTATGGTGGATACAGTGGGGCTGTGTCCGCCCAGTGCAAATCTCGACATCGTGTGGAAAACAAGCCTATCCAGATAACATAAAAATCAGTACTTTTTTCCTTCTATCTTCCCGTTCCATTCTCCCCCTTGCGTCGTTAATTATTCCGTGTTTCATTTGTAAAAAAAACATACCCGCATGGCCGCATGTAATGACCGCGCCATTTCATTATCCTGTTCCAACCGAGGACTGCTTCCCAAAATCTCAGGGAGCCAAAACTGATTGACTGCTCCCTTCATGTGTGCGATCTTGCCCTGAGCCGGAGCAGGAGCCTTAACCCATTGCGATGGCTCCCTGCCAACACCGCAAACCAGATATGCATGTGTGAGTGTCTTCGGCGTCCGAGGCTGGACCTTGATGTTTAGTGTCGAGGGAATCGGCTGGGTGATTCTGCTGTGGAGCGACGATGTCCGACTCGGTATCGGAAGGGGGTTACCCTCGCCGTCTCGGGTTACAGGTCGCTCGGATCGATTGTCAGATGTGCGAGGCCGCACAAATGAGGGCTGGTTGCGGAGTGACGGAGGCATCTCGGGGGCCAGTAGATTAGGAGACATGAAAAAGTTGCCTTGGAGACAGTGGGGCCACGAAACAACTTGCTGCTGCTGCTACGGGGAAGGGCAGAGCACAGCTGGACGGGTTGTGGGGGAGGGGAGTGGGGACGGGATGGGATGATGATGATAATGGACAGGTTCCGAGGAGTTCGGGTTTTCGTCAAAAAGGAGAAAAGGAAACACGCGCGCTGAAAAAGATGGTGTATAAGTTGGGTCGTTTCGTTACAGTAGTAGTAGTAGCAGAGGTTGGCGTCGAATAACGGGTGTCAACACGCAGCAGCTCATCCGGACCAAAACAGTAGCGAGACAGCGAGGCAGAGGTTCAAGCACAGCTGCATCCAATACTAGGGCAGGACCGGTCGGTCTTGGGCTGACTGACTGTCTCGAGTGGAGGAAGCGGTGATGTGCTTGTGCGGCAAGAGAAGGGAAGGGTTGTGGGAAAAAAGGGCTCTGTGGCTCGGGGGAGCGAAAGGGCTTTTTTGGTGAGTAAGGAGCGACGGGCGGGTGTTTTTGTCTAATATCAATTGAACAATGGCATCCGTTTGAAGGGCGAGGAATCCCAGGAGACAGACCAGCAGCAGCAGCGGGCGAAACGGCTGGAAAGGAGAAGTCCAGTTCGTTCAGGCGAGCCAGGTCGTGAGAGTCTTGGTGAGCGATCGCAGACAGACCCAGGAAACACCGCTAAGCTAAAGTTGTTACTCTTCCGGGATGCGCGACGAGGAGCGTGGGGCGCCTGTGCAGAGGCATATCCTTAGCCTGGCGGTGCGGCGTTGCGATTGGCTGCGTGCGAGCTTTGGCAGGGAAGCGTCCTGGGCGGCAGGGATGCGTCTTCGCACTGCTGTGAGTGGCGGGGACCTGGATCGGGGCATCCCCTTTCTTCATGCACAGGCTGCCTGCATCCCATCTGGGTGCCTGGCACGGTCCTCTTCGGTACGAATCCGACTGCGGTTAAGCCCCTTTGTCCCAATCCAGGGTGTTGGAGATTGTCGACATTTCGCCTCTCGCTGCTGCTCAACACCATCGTCGAGGGCAGAATGGACAAACTCCCTGCGGAAACATCGCCAATCCCAGAGCCCGCACGCCACAGACATGTCATCGCGGGAGCATCTCTCTTGACACGCGAGATTCGCGGAGCCGTCTGTTGGAGAAATGAATGTAGGGAGCTGGTTGGCTGGTTGGGATAGCAAGGACCGGCTAGTTGTTTGTTGGTTTGTCCATCCAGATCGTCGTGTCGGGGTGTCAAAACAAAACCCCGTCAGCTAGAAACCAAACCACTTCCCGCTGTTGCAGCCGCATCCCCGGAGCGGGCGCCTTGCATTCCAGTAACTGTCTTCCTACATCAGGAGTTGAGCGGATGTCGTGATGGTGTTGATGATGACGATGGGTTCGTCCCTTGTTGCCGGAAGCCCGCGTGTTCTCTCTCCTCGTTACTCTATCGTGTTTAGTGCCCACAATCTTTATCTCGCGATACGATGGTTCCACAAGCACACGTTCGTTTCTTTTCGGCTCACGCACACAAATCCCCGTCACCATGGAAACCCTCACAGCCGTCTATTGCCTTGTCCTCCTCCTCCTCCTCCTCCTTTGAGAAGCTGTTACCCTCACCACTTGCTCGCCTTGAAGTTGCTCGGTTCACTTTCATAAGGTAGAGTATACCAGCGACAGTGGGTATCTAAGGTAATCCTCGCGGGTGTTTCTTCCACCGCAAAGGCACCTAAGTAACCTCGCATGGCATGGTAGCACCTGCGCCTTTTGCTTTTTTTCTTTTTCGCTATGCGTTACAACCTGAGACTGGAACAGCCCGAGCCGTGCCCGCCCCTCCTCCAAGTCAAACCTCCTTTATTTATACGGGCTTCTATTACATTCCAAATGCTCCACCAGTCAATTCAGCTATATCGTTACATCTCATTAGCAAATATGGAGTCCATCCATGTCTCTCCTGAAGCCCTTCAATTCATGCGCGTCTGCGGGTACATAACTAGGCTACCTTGGAGGAGGAGGGAGTAATATCAACGAGATGGCCACATGTGAGTATAGCTCCAACCACCGACCAGGTGCGGCTGTTTCAACCTCACTGGCATGCACGTCAAAAATAACACTTCACACCGATTGCTTCAGATTGAGGAGGGGTATATATCGTCATACGAAATAAACACATTACGCTTCAGGAACATCTCTTAGGCAAACTTGCCGCGAACTGTAGGATGACTCCCGCTCAATCCTCCATCTACCGCCCAAAACTGGGCATTCACATACGAACTCCTAGAAGCTGCATTAGCTTGTTTACTCCGAACTGTCATAACAACAGCAAGGAACATACTCATCGCTGCCCAAAAACAGCGCGACCCTGGCAATCTCATCCGCAACCCCGCCTCGGCGGAGAGGATTAATCTGTCCAATCTTTCCCACTGACCCCCGCGCCCTGGCGGCTTCCCAGAGCGGTGCCGTCATTCCGGTTTCGATCAACCCGGGGCAGATGGCATTGCAGCGGATGTCGGAGCCCGCGAGCTGGAATGCGGACGTCTGCATAATGCTTATCACTGCAGCTTTGGAAGCGGAATAATCGGCTATAGAAGAAGCTGCATTAGCACCCAGATACCGCAGATGTGGGACCCGGTAAGCGTTAGCATACTAGCACCAGCACCCGAACGAATACCTGCAGTGGAAGCAGTAGCAATAATACTCCCGCCGCTATGCAGCTTTTCCGCGCTAGTCTTCATCATCGCTTTAGAAGCATGCTTGACCGCAAGGAAAACGCTGTCATCAATCAGCACCACTCCGCCAATCACCACTACCGCCACATTAGTTTTATCTGCTTACCTGACAACATTAGTCTTCAATGTCCACATAAACTGGTCTACCGCGATGTCGGTAACAGGCGTCAAAGCACTCCCGCTAATACCAGCATTGGCATAAAAGATATCCAGCCGTCCATAGGTTGCTACTGCCTCCTCGCAAACCGCCTGCACCGCTTCCTCAGATGAAGCGTCGAAAGTTCGCGCATGGACCTTCACCCCAGGGTTCGCCGCCTCGATCTCCGCCTGAAGCGACTTAAGGTTCGAGCTGTCATAGTCGCAGATGTAGAGCGCTTTCAAGCCATTGTGAGCATATTGGTGAGCAGTTGCACGGCCGATTCCAAGCTGCGTACGGATATTAGAGCTTAGTAAGCGATGGGGAGTGCTCGTACCGCCGAGTTGCAGCCTGACGGGAGAAGCGTTAGGATTAGCCCATTGCGTCCTCCGATTGAGCTGTGGTTCTGGGAACTCACCGGTAATGATCGCAACCTTCCCCACCAACCGTCTACATCATTTGCATCAGCCCTTCTTGTCCCATCCCTCCCCGTATGTAGCTTGAATGTAAGCATACTTTCCCACCGAGTCGTCAGCAATCTGCGGAATCGACGGCAGTTCCGTCAGGTGTGAAGAGATTTGGGCGAGGCGTTTATCGGCAGACATTATTTGTGCGTTCGTTCGTTCGTTCGTGAAGGGTTGAGAGAGGGTAGTCGTGAAAGTTGCTGGAGTAAAGGTAGACGAGGTAATGGGCATGAGCCGAGGCTCAATTGATGCACAGTGTTTTGGGTTTGTGTGACGGAGGCTGAATACATGTGCGGACGCAAGGCTGGTAGTAATTGCATGTGACTCACTGTGAACTGTACTTTCGTGAACTACACTTTCGTCGTAGGGGTACTTTCGTGGTTATCGAATGACGATCCTACCTAGCAATGGCAATGGACTACATTCCAGTCGCAGAAGAATAGACTCATACATGCGGTATCACTCGTATTCACGAACAACTACGTTCAAGAAACTTTAGCTCTAATAGTGCAACTCACATCACAAAGAAAGAGAATGAGCTGAGAACTTCCCAAGGAATGCCTGACGCAAGGCTATCCTAGTATCACGCGCCCAACCAAAGAAATACCTCATTCTCCAGCCACCAACCCTATCTGTTCACGACTCCCGACCGACTTCGTTCAAATAACATCCTTTTCGCACAGCAAGAAAACAAGGGCAAGTGATGCAGGGTCCAGTTCGTGGCAAAGGTTAGGTAGTTCGGACCCGTTGATGCAAATACAGAGGGATGAGGTTAGGATAGGAAGAGATATATATAGAAGACTTCAGTCACCACATCGATAATACTACCTACAACCACCCTCTCCCCCAGGCCCTGATCAGATACTCCTTTTCCATTCCGCACTTCATCTCGTTTCGCTGCTAGTGGTCGTAATATTATCGTACGATGACTTCCAAGATTGTCAATACCACTGCGGACTGCCGAACCCGACCCGAACTGCAGCCAGCGGGGTCAAAAGCAGCAATTCTGCCCAGGTACCCAAACCCAACACCTTCCCCACCCGTCAGACTGATATTCGCCACCTGGACCCTGCCTGACTTCGCCAGCTTAACTTTCCTGCTACGCGAGGAGGTACTGCCTGTTGCAGAGTGAACGGGGTACATGGTACGTGCGTAGAGTAGATACTTTAAATAAAAATGTTCGTTTTCCGCAACTGGAAGTCAAACTAAGAGTTACTCTACTTACCCACAGGATTGCTTGTCTAGCCTGCCTTCTCCTGAGATCTTCTGCCGCCCCCGAATATCAGCGGCTTCTGAAGCGCTCTAATCGCGCCCATTGACCTACCCCACACAGTTACATCCCCGACTAGCCAAGTACAGCCGCGCACATCCATGCGGACCCAAACCCAGTCTTTTGGTGAAGTATACGTATCACGTCAGCGCCCCGAGTCTCTGGCCGTCACTGCAATTCCGGCGGAGTGGAGAGGCAGTTAAACATAGATTGTTCTGTTTCGAGTGCTGTCCACGAGACTTCGTTCGCTGCGGGATTCCATCCGCTGATTCAACCCACCAGTCTTATCCTACGCAGTTAACAGCTACCGCACCCGTGTTGTTCCGTGGCGGAAGTGGAGGACAAGTAACCACAATCTTTCGGGCATTGGTAATCATTCGGGTGCCGCGGTACTGGTAAGCTTGGGCCGCCCGCCGGATATGGGGGCCGCGCTAGACCGCTCCTTGATGACCGCTTTTCGACACCAGCTAGACAAGTCTTGTACCGAATAGGATGGGCTCCTTTAGTACAGAGTTTTCCTTCGTCGTCTACGGTCTACGTCACCATCGCCCTGTTATCTCTAAAAGGGGCCTTGAAGCCAAGGAATCGGTGGCAGTGCAAGGTTCTGGGTTCGAGTCCCCTGCTTTTTTCTTCTCATTCTAGTATTTTTAGTAGAGCTGAAATGCGTCACTTGCGTCATATTATTTGCCATTTATTTGGGCATTTTATTACTCACGCATATAAGTTTACCCGTTGGAATAAATTGCACTTTTGGTGCTGAATTCAGATGTTAACAGAATATAAAAGGACAGAACTGTTCTCCGTCTTCATAAGACTACAACGGAGGGTTGAATATGGTTGATTGCCAGAATCTCAATTGCACTATTAACGCTCAATTTCTTGCTGCAATTCGCCCGTTTGTTCCTGTAAATGTGGTCCATGCAGACTCTGGGATGACACTTTATTAACCGTGGGGATGAAGGGGACCTGCAGTCATTGGCAGTCGGCCCGCCGGTCGGTTCATTGAAAATCCGGATGGCCCGGCATGTTGATCAAAGCCGCTGGGCTCGCCGGTACTGGCCACAACTCATAGATAGCACTCGTTAGGACTGCATTTTCTCACAGACGGCTACGCGTGCCTAGATTATCAAATATCGGTTGTAAGATGTATTTGACGCTAAAAAACTTATTAGTTTCCTAATGGTGGAATAAGTATGATGAACTCATTCGAAATTTTTTCCTTGTATATATGGTAGTAATCAAACCGCCAGGTACATAGACCCACCCGGCTTTCCTTATTGAAGAATCCCACCCAGTCGAACCTGGGGAAAGCTGGACTGGCCCACTCAAGGATACCGTACGAACATGCATGATACCTGGAGTGTCAAGCTTTCAAAGGTATTGGAGTTATTAGTGATACCTAGAAACAAGTTAACAAATGCTTAAATTGCTATCTTATATTAAAAGTTCTGATTGAGTTGGTGATCTGCGATGAAGGATTGATGCTGACCGGAGTGACTACTAGAAGTTTCATTATTCTCCTATGTAGACTTAAAAAAATATTCTTGGTTTCCTAGTATTCCGGATACTTGTTATCGACCTCGGCGTTTCAGAGATGAGGCTTTAGCTTTTTGATTTGCTATTTTCTGGTATTGGGATTTCTGGCTCAGTGCTCAAGGATTTCACCGTAGTAATTGATAAAGTCCACTTCCAGCAACGATGATCAGCGCGGGAAGATAGGTAGCGAAGGGGGATCTCCTCCACCTAGCCGGCCATCCGGAGGGGGAAGGGAAACGGGCTCTGCCATACTCTAGATAGAGTGAATGCAGTATGATTAGAACAAACAAATGATGATAAGCGCATCGGCATAATCATATAAAGATTGACATGTACCCATCCACTGGCCCGTAAACAGCAGCTGGAGAAAATATGTTTCTCTATAGGTAGGCAAGTTATCCTGGCCGCGGCTATAAACTCGGGCAGAACCCGGTGAGGATGATATTCACCGCCTGGATGGCCTAAGCCGGGTTACAGAATTGTTTGAATTCCTTCCTTTGATATAGGTCTCGAAAACGGATGGGTGAATTTAATTGGAAGGAATATCACCCCAGCCCTTCTGACGTTTGATAGGACTAAGAATTGGACCTCGGGTGGTCGACTTTCGTTACGTGTCTCATAATTTTGCTGGCGGGTAGGAGGGCTTGAAAATAAGTTGCGTAGATGCTCAAGTGAACCGTCGGATGACGGTAGATGATGCGGTTGGCATGTGAAGGTTCTACCCTGATTGCTATGGTCGGTGACAGAACGGTTATCATAAATCTGAAGCTTCATGCAATTCCAAGATCTCACAAACCTCTCCTCATTTCTTGACATCAAGGTTTATCTTAACATCGTAAATGATTAAAGCGCTCTTTCCGGACTGACCGAGAATAAGTTCGCACAAACTTAGGTTGCACCATTGACGGTTCCATATCTAGGTTTTTGTGGCACTTAGGTAATGATCTTTGCTGTGTACTCAACATGGCTTTGACAAAAGCCTTCTTTGACTTCTATTGTCTCTGTTTCTGGTTTTAGGGCACGCTTCTGTAGGAATGAATCGCCGGTTAGCACGGCAATCTTCAAATACTGAATCCATATGATGGGTGATGGAAGTGGCAAGACCTCTCACTTATGGAAGCTGTATCGCCTGCGCCAATCGAAAAAGGCGATAGTGCAAACGCCGAGTTTCCGCCCCACAGGAACCATGGTCATGAAATGGATTGCAACCCGGTGAGGATACTCGTCTCCTGCACAGGTGGGGTGGCTCCCGCGTGCGTGGCCATGATATCTCCAGGACTAAGCTTTGGGTGAGATAAACAGCCGGTTCCGCCAATTTTGGCGACATACTTATGCCGCCGGGTTATGCTTCTCCCCAGTCTTGATGGGAAATTTCATCACTACTGGACACCTAGAGAGACTAAACGGCAGCTGATCTATGCCCTCCTTCTCCATCTTAGTGGTACTATTTTCTTCCGTTAGCCAACCCCAAGCAGACGGCAATTTATGTAGTAATAGAAAGGGCACTTACATCCATTCTCCGCGATCTGAAGAAACTAACGTTGGAAATATCACTGAAGACAACATTGTTGGACACCATTGCTGGTCAATCTGTAGTTGGGTCCTTTTCATTCACATAGTTCTAATTTCCGGGTGGATAAATGTACCATCCGAGATCTCGCCAGCTCTAATCTACTTGATATTGCTTGATGGGTCGAGACACGATCTTTCTCCATTACGACTGATTAGGTTTCGAGCACGATTACAACCGCGCGCTTCGGGGTGTGCTAAGTCACTACTTCGGGTGTTGCTGTGAACCTCCGCATCTTAACTTGCATATCCGATGTTGGTTTAAAGGGGGAAAATCTCTGAAGCCACGTCGTGCATAGGGGCGATGGAAGAAGCCCTTGCCGTTGAATGAAATCCTCTGGCTAAGGTCCATCTGGATGCAGCGTTGACATCTTCATTACCCTTAAACCGGTTTCTTTTTGGGGGGGGTGAGCTCTTAAATCTGCTTCTTGCAGAGCAGGAACCCGGTTCAGGACGCTTGAGGAAGTTAGTGAAAGCGCTCTGAAGGCGTTAAACATAGATGAACATACTATAGCTTTGGGGTAGATGGCCTTGCAAGAATACAGCCGGACTGTTATATCCGAGCAATTCCAATGAATTGACGGCTGCCGAGTTACTAGAGCTGTTGGTTCCACGCTGCCCGAGACGTAAGAACCTGCTGTAGCCGAAGGTAGTCACTGATTCTGATGCAACCGACAGTCGTTAGTGGTCATGATGGTGGATATCGAGAAGCAGTCAAGAAGCAAATGACATAGGAACTTACTTAAGAGGTAAGGAAAGAAGGCGCCGTGGACAAGGACTGCCAAGCCAGACGAGTGACATCGTGTGCGCATCTACAATGCATGAGGCTAGCATCCACTGTTCGTCTTTCCTCTCTTCATATGAAATGAAGCAACACACGCACCTGCAGGTTCTGAACGACGATAGCTTCTAAAACAACTTCAGGCCTTCGGGTTAGGGTTGACGCTATATTTAACGATGTTGTAATTGTTTTCCGGAGGAGACTCTTGAACAGGCAACGGTTAACATCTTTGATACTTTACGGGGACACTTTTCGATGTTTCGCCTCGAGTCGACGGGCCGTTGCCCTGCAATTATAGGTGTTTGTTCGGTGAGGGTTGGTTAATAAGGTTTACCACTACAGTTTGATGGCGAGGATTCCTTGGTTACTAGGCGAAACGCTTGGACTCGGTAACTAAGGTTAGTCGGGAGTGGGTGATAAGCCGATTTTCATGTTAGACACGGAGCTAAACCTTCGCGAAATGCCCTTCTTGTTTCATCCTGTGCTTCCTTGCATACTCGGAATACGGTACAACAGATCGCGGCATACATTTTTACTCTTATACATGTCATATTCGTATGAATGACAGGAATTCAGCTCGATCAAGAATTCGACAGCTTCGCCATCGCCAAACACGTTCCTGCCACTCAAAAACGTGCTCTGGAAGCTATGATATTTTAGGAAAGTCGCCGAAGCATAATCGAGCCTTCTATACCGCGATTCGGTTAGCCAGTTATGGTTTTGTGTGATAGTTTGTTTCTCTGCGGGATGTTTTTCTAAGAGCTAAAAGGGTTATCTGAGCGGGGCCGTCTGAGCGCAATTATGCACTACTCTATGCAATTGGATCCATGGTGCGGTTTGGAGGAGGAGAAAGTGAGGTTGGATCTTGCTCTCATTATTGGCATATCGCGTGTACCGAGATGGGGATCTTAGGTAGTGAGAGCATCTACATGGCTGGGAGTTGAAGGATCTGGACGTGCTGCGTGGGTCGAAAGAAGCATCAGAGAAGTCCAGTGGAAGGAGGAGAACTCTGCACGACACGCTAAACTAGTGGGAAGGAGGTAAAGGGGGAGCGTTAGGGGACAGGCGATATGCATCACCCCCAGAAAACATAGAAACCGATGCAAGAGACTTACTTCTATCACGTCCGCAAAGATTAGTGAGAAGGAGGTGTGGCACAGTGGATGGCTGTTTAGTCTTGCAAGCTTTCAGCAGTTGCTGCATCGTGAGTCGCCGCTTGAGACTGAGCCGTTCCTGACTAAAAAAGTTTATGCATCCATCCTATCTTGTAGGTGGACCCTTTCCCTTCACCTCAATCAAAAATAATTTGGTGAAACAAGTGCTTTTGGTTTGATGGCCTCACTTTATTCTGTCCCACATTCAATCTGCAATACGGCCAAATACTCAATCCCCCAGTCCCCAGTAAGCATCCTGGTTCAGCTGTAGAAACGACGCGAGCGAGCGAGCGAGATTGTGCGACTTGCGACAACGGCCCCTTCCAACACCCACCAACAACACTAGGGAGGTACAACTCTCCAACTATCACTAACTCGCTCGCTCACTCATTCATCACTCACTTCCTCCTCGCCCGCCCCGATCCACCAGGCGACACTTTTATCTTCCCCCACGTTCCTTATTCCTCCTTCCGACCATTGTCACGTCACGATCGCCACGAGAACGAACTGCCACGACAGTTACACGGCTAAAGACACAAACCATCGCACCCACAACAACGGCACAGAACAGAGCTTCACAAAAAGCATTCTAGACCCCAGCGGCAATGGTCGGGTCTCCTGGTCCTGGGTCTCCTACCTCGCGCGATCATCCTCCACGGCCCATGAGCGCAATGATTCGACCTACGCGAAGCTCGAGTCGGCTAAGCATGAGCAGTCGGGCGGGTGGAAGCAGGGCGTCGGATGAAGATGGCAGGACCTCTGTTAAAGTCGGTACGTACCATTAGACTACCTCCGCCTTCAGAATCTTAAATTCAATCCCATTCCTCTCCCCCTTACCTATCAGTCCCACTGCCCTGGAAAGAAGAGGAAGCTTTGTTTATGAGTTGGGATGAAGAGGGGCACCCTGGTCAATGCTTTAGATGGTTTCTGTTTGCGGTTGTAGGATTAGAGTTTTGTGCGATGGTTCTAACACTCAACTTTGTTTGTCGCAGCTGTACGCGTCCGCCCACCGCTCAAACCATCGGATCCAGGCTACGAATTAATTCCACAGCGGTTTCAAAAGGGAATGGTTCATATCACGAGTCCTACAAGTATTGCTGTTGATAGCCCCCAGGGAAGGAAAATCTTTGTCTTTGACCGGGTGTTTGGGCAAGAAGTAAACCAGCATGGGGTTTGGGAGTATTTGGAGGAGAGCGTCAACGCGTTTCTTCAGGGCTACAACGTATCGCTGCTTGCCTATGGCCAATCCGGCGCTGGCAAGTCGTACACCATGGGCACTTCCGGTCCCGGGGAGCAGTCGGATCCCAAAGTGATGGGTGAGTTAGGACCTGTTCCGGATCAGACAAATATGCAGCTACAAAACCCAACTTTACGGTTTCGTGTTTGAGCTGGAGGTGATTGTCTCGCGGTAACCAGGATGGTGGGCTGATACAAATTCTCAGGGGTTATTCCGAGGGCTGCGGTTTCTCTGTTTGAGAGACTTGGAGGTTCAAGTCCAGACCAGAATTCTGGCATTAGGGCGCCTGTGCGCTATTCGACGCCGATAGCGACATTACAGAGAAATAATCCTGATAAAGGCTGGACTATGAAAGCTACCTATGTTGAGGTGTGTTTGTGCTGTACCACCGCTGACATGCCGTGTCACCGCATGCCGCATGTTCTAATATTTTCCCCAGATTTACAATGAAACCTTGCGAGATCTCTTACTCCCGGAGGGTACGCGCCCTGACGAGAGAGCTCCTATAACTATCCGTGAGGATACAAAAGGGCGAATATTATTGACCGGCTTACGACAAGTCGAGATCAATAATGTCCAGGACTTACTAGGAGTTCTCAACTTTGGCTCTTCCATTCGACAAACAGATGCAACAGCTATCAATGCCAAGTCGTCGCGTTCACATGCCGTCTTTACCCTAAATTTAGTTCAAAGAAAGGTCAAGGGAGTAGAAGATAGAGCGTCAAAGCGTTTCTCAATGCCGGTAGATACCGGGCCAGAGGCATTTATGACTGTAGACAGCAAAATGCATTTCGTTGATTTAGCGGGAAGTGAACGTCTGAAGGTAGCCTCAAATTCCCGCTTGTGGGTTCAACTCGAGAGAGAAAACGCTAAGTATGTTTACAGAATACTCATGCCCAAGGAGAGCGTGCGAAGGAGGGTATATCAATCAATGCCGGTCTGGCGAGTTTGGGCAAGGTCATCTCGCAGCTCTCATCTCGGCAGTCGGGGTCCCACGTTTCATACCGTGATTCAAAGCTCACGAGGTTGTTACAAGACTCGTTGGGTGGTAATGCAATCACATACATGATTGCTTGTGTAACACCCGCCGAGTTCCACCTAAGTGAGACATTGAACACAATTCAGGTATATCACACAGGTATTCGCATGATGATATTGGGGCTAACGAACTTTCCAACAGTATGCCCAACGTGCACGCGCTATCCAGAGTAAACCCCGAATTCAACAAATTTCGGACGACGGTGATATGAAACAGCTTGTTGACCGGCTACGTGCCGAAATCGCCTTCCTTCGGGAACAACTCAAGAATAACACCGAATCCAGCGAGCGGATGACAAAGGACGCACAAGGTTCTCGAAGCGGCGGCCGATCGGGTGAAAAGGAGATTGAGTTGCAAAACCAACTTCTCGATATCCAGGAGAATTACAACGCGCTGAGCCAACGACATGCCAAATTGATCTCAGAGATAACCAGGGCGAGAGATACAGAAGAGCCACCGGCATTAACTACTGAGTACACAGATACTGCAGTTGATAGGCTAAAGCGATCCAACTCGTTTGCCGAGGCTGTAGAACAAGTTGTTTTGGGTAATTAAGCCCCGATTCTTGTGTGACTGCGACTAACGGTTGATCCAGAGTATGAGAAAACAATCCAGAGCCTTGAAACGTCGTTGACGAGCACACGGTCTTCTCTATCGAACTCAGAAAGCACACTTTTAGAGAAGGAGAGCAGGTTGGCCTACGTCGAAACAGTAAACCAACAGCTGCAAACCCGTCTACAGAAGATGATGGATCGCGAGTCGAGTACTGAAACATATCTTCACGACCTGGAAATGAAACTTGATGGCCACACGTCTGGAGAGGAGAAAAATGCAGCCATTATCAATGAGCTGAAAAAGGAAATTGCGAGGGTCCGGGAGAATGAGGCGGGATGTGAAGACTATATCTCGACTCTCGAGGAACGATTGGCGGAAGCCGAGCAAGATATGGAACTTATGCAACGTGAAATCGACCGCCTTGAACATGTCGTTGATCGGCAACGAAGCTTGGGTAAGCTGGACAACCTACTCCTCGAGCTGGACTCCATCAAGGACAAAGAGAATGGTACTGCAAATGGGGAGAGGAATGGCGATGGCTCGGATACTCCGCGACCAGCATCAAAAACAGAGTCCGTACGGTCCGAGCACTTCATGGATGGTGCGCGGGACGAATCACTGGCTTCAGTGAGATCGCCCACGCCGCACGGCACGCCGCCGATCAAGGAGTCACCTGCGGAGGAGGACTATATACCGGAGGCTTATAAACCTAATGACACCGATGAATACATGCCACAAAGTCCCTCGCAGTCCCAGTTTGTTGCCGACAAGCTTGAGACGGTTCAGCAAGAATTGTTTGACCTCAAGGTTGAACACGAGCAAACACTTAGCGAGTACGGGCAAATGAACGCTAATTATGAGGCCGCATTGAGGAACCTTGCTGCACTGCAAGACCAGCTTGATGAGATACGACATTCCAAGGCCGTAGTCACGGAGGAGACGTCAAGAGGGACATCTCCACCCGAATCGCCCACTCAGCGACCGACCTCTTTTTTAGCGGACGCGAGGGTGAGCGATATGAAGGTATCCGAAAGACAGCCCTCATCCTCGCGCTCGCTATCATCGGAGCTGTCTTTGGTTGGGGAGGATCCCTCGCCTCTGGATATAATGGAAAACGATAGAGATGGTTTACGAATTCACTTGGAGACGGAGATGGAGCGAGAAGCCAGTAGAGCGTCATCAGCAACACCTGACGATTTGCTGAAAAAGGTGGAAACCTTGCTGAAAGAAAAGGAAGAAATCGAACGGACTGCCGAGAAAGAACAACAACGGCTCCAAAGGCAATTGAATAACGCTCGCGATGAACTTTCAGATCTCAAAAGCTTCAGTAGTCCCTTCAATAGTGGCGGCCGCAACAGTCCTCCATCTCAATTTCTTAGAAGGAAATCAAGTCAGAGTCTGGCGGTGGTTGATCGAGCTCAGCGTGCTTTCGGAAATCTTCGGCGAATCGCGACGACGCATTTAGCGGACTTCCCTAACGTACTAGAGAACTTTGAATTGAATCTGGATGGTGCTATACGGGAACTGCAAGCTCGCTCAGATCGTATCCAGGAATTGGAGAATGAAGTTGCTGCATTGAGGAAAGATATGGAGTCTAAGACTACAATGATTGCCGGTTTGACAAGAGAAAGAACGAGCATACAAAGTTCACCGATGGATATCTCTGTTGTTGCTGTTATGCAGCGCAGAATAGACGAAACCGAAGCCCAACTTCACAAGACCCGATTATCTCTTGTAGAGCGTGAGGGCGAACTCTCTTCGGCAAGAAAATCTTTGGAGGCATTTTCAGGCGAATCTCAATCCGAGGCCATCACCCTGCTTGACGAACTTACCAAAGAAAGGAAACTTAATGCCGAACAAGCAAGTAAGATCGCCGAACTTCAAGATGAGGTTGAACAAATTAAGTTGGGCCAAATCCACGCACTCAATTCCCTTCAGGAGTCGAAACAGAATCTTGAAAGGACTCTTCGAGAACTCGAAGCGGATCTTGTAAGAACCAAGGAAACGGCTTTGCAACATGAACAAAATATCCGGCACACATTTGACAGGCAAGTCAACGATTATCAAGATCGTATCGATGCGCTACAAATAACCATTGCCGACAACAAGCAGACTATCGATTCCCAACTTACCCGCGTTGCCAAACTCGAAAATTCGCAGACCGAGGCTCAGAGACAGATCGAAGCTCAGCTTGCCAACGAATCTTCATCAGATGAAGAGGTTAAGAAGCACCAGTTGATTGTCGTAGAGTTAGAACGCACAATTTCCCAGAACAAAGAACTTATTGAAAGCCAACAAGCACGCCTCAATACTCTAGAGCAGTCTTACGATGAAGCTGTGAAGGAGCTCCAAGCACTCAAGGAGGAGAAGGCTGCCGCCCTCGTTGCTTTGAAAGAGGCAGAAGAACGTGCTTTCGAGGAGGCGACGACGACGGCGGCAATCCAAGATGAGCTACTTACAGCTGTTCGGGCTGAACTGGCTGATAGCCAAGAAGCTGTTGCGACACATGTGAACAACCTTGCCGAACTCCAGGCATCATATGATGCCCTTCAGTCTTCGCTTCAGTCTACTGTCGATGAAAGTACAGAGTCAAAGGAGGCACTCGAACGCCAACTCGCCGACCACAGGGAGACAATTGCCATGCATGTTGCCACGCTGAAGGAACTGCAAGAGATTCAGGATCAACGAGAGATAGAACTTGAGAAGTTGAGGGAAAAGGAAAAGAAACATGCCAAGCTCGTCGAAGATCTTGAGCAGGAGCTCACTTTCACCTTTGACCAAAACCAAGAGTCCGCCAACACTCTTGCTAATATCACAAAGGACTATGAAAAGGCGAAACAGGAGCGTGATGACCTGGCTGCTACATCTGAGCAAAAGGCGGTAGAATCCCAGAAGGTGTTTGAGAGTTTGAACGAGGAGATCGTCAAGTTGAGGGTACTATACTGTTCTGAATAATACTAGTTGATTATGTTGCTAATTTAGCGAGCAGACGAAGTTGTCGGAAGTCGAGCTCGAGCTTCAGGATCTGGGCGCTGGACGAACACAGCGTTCTAACTCCATCTCTTCTACTTCTAATACCAATGTCCGCAAGAGCTCCTCCACGGTGACCTTGCCATCGCCACCTCCTGCGATTCCTCTACCCCCCTTGCCCGGATCTTCCAGCCCTCCTCCCGGTGCCGGACCTACCCGTCGCCCAAGCAAAGACTATGTTACCTCACATCTGGATGACCAGGAAGCACGCATTAAGACGCTCGAGAAACAGCTCCAGTCGGAGAAAGCCCTTACAGTGACCTTAGAAGAGGCATTGACCGATTGCGAAATGACCATGAAACGTTTAACGAGCGACCGCGACAGCTTCCAGGCTAAGGCAAGCCAGGTACAACAGGAGCTGGAGAAGACTAAGAATGAGAGTGCAACGAGCAGGTACTCGATGCAGGCTGTGGAGGAAGAACGGATGGCGAGACAGAAGGCGGAGCAGGCTAGAGCACAGTTGGAGGAAAGAATGCAGGCATTGAACAAAAAGAAGACGAGGAGCTTTGCGTGCTTTTAGACTAGCTGGGCAGGTTACTCGGTAGGTAGCTGGGGGTAGGGCGCGGGTTGGGTTTTTTTATTTTTTCCCTGTTTCTTCCTTTTCATCTTACTGGGGGCGGTGTTAACTGTTGTTGATATGGCGACGGTCATTGATGGTGTCGTGTTGGGATTGCTTCTGCTTGTGCTTGTGTTTGCTGTTTTACCTTAAGGGTAGGAGTGGATTGGGTGAATGGGTGGTGATGGTGTCGCGTTTATGATTTTTATTTGTTTCGTTCCTTTTCCTATGTTTTCATCTCCCCTATTATACGGTCGTATCCTTATGTTCCTCTACTCCCACGTTAAAGATAGTGTTTTGTTCACCATGTCAGTCATGAATCCCCATCCTTCTTCTCTCACCAAGCCAATTGGTATTCTTATTCTCTCTTCTTTTCTTGATGAGTAGGTAGCGTTTTTATCCCTTTCTCTCTGTTTTATATTTTGTTTCATATACCAAAACTTTGGTTGGTTTTATGTGTTGTATGTGGTGAGAGGAGGAAGCCGGGGAGCTTATTGTCTTTTCTGTCTGTCATGAGGAATTGATTGATAATGGCGCATGATGCCACTGCTGAAGCGAGGTTTTGTGATACACAGTGCAGGCCAGAGTTCCCGGATCAACTCGATCTTGCATTTGCATGCTTCTGGAATGATCTTTTCATGCCAACCCTAGACTTGGAAGGGGAGTCATAATAGTTAACTCCAATCTCACTTCCTCAGCCAACCAAAACGCCGAACAGATAAGTATAAAGTAACTTCATGTCCATCCAGCAGTAGCAGCCATGACCTCTTCCCACTCCTCTTCCCAAACATCTATAGCACCTTCTACCCCTCTATCACCCGCAGCCTTCAAAACAATCCTCTATCACCCATCCACGCACGCCCTCCCGCCGGCGCATGTCGCTGCACTTCGCACGCTCATAAACCCGGCGTTCAGGCACACGGAAGGCGGTACGTTCGTGAACCCGCGGATACCCGACGAGGAGGCGAAGGAGCTGTTGACGGCGGGACGATGGATCTTCTGTCTCTACTCTCTCGGCGGCACGGGGCTTCCAGCGGCGAAGGATCATGAGGGCGTTGTACACGATCTTGATGGGTGGGGACTGGTCGGCACGGTTTCCTTATCGAAACAGGACGAGAAGGAGGAGTGGCATGTTCATCTCCTCGCTACATCGCTGGAATACCCAAAGGCGGGATTTGGCGCGAGGCTGTTGGCGGAGTGTGAACGCTTCGTCCGGGACGAAAAGGAGGAGGGGAAGGTGCTAGTTGCGGTGGCGATCAAGGAGTTTGAGTTGGGGTTTTATTATCAGAGACGTGGGTTCCGGGAGGAGGGGGAGGATGTGGTGATGCCCGTGGGAGCGTGGGGGAGTATAGAGAGTTTCACGTTGGTGAGGATGGTGAAGGTGCTCTAAAGTTATTTTTACTAAATGCAGTAGCGAGGGATCTGATTTCTATAATTCAATCGCTTTTAGTTTGCTATGGAGAATAGTACGGTACAAACACTACCTTCCAAACTCGGGCTTATATGCTTTCACCCCGCCCTTCATCAGCTCCCGAAGCGCCATGGTCGCATAGCAGCTGGTACTCAACCTCATCCGTAGCACCACTACCGTTTCCTCCTCTCCATCTTCCTCCATCTTAGCATCTCCACCCGCCGTCGCTCCCCGCTTCCGTTTCTCTCCCGTACACGCTTCCTCCACAGCCTCCAAGTCCGTCTCGACAACCTGCTCACCGACCCGGCATGTCTTCACCTCGTAGCTACACTCCCCATCCACAAACCCACTCATAACCTTGCGATAACTCCCCGTCAAACTCCAGTCCCGCACACTGCGCTTCATATCCATCGGGTCGAGTCCATCCTTTGCCATCACTGACTTGTACACCTCCGTCAATGCCGGGTTCTCGGGGTACACTATATCCCAGCCTGGCGTGGGGAGGACGATGTCTGCAAGAGTATATTTCCCACTTCCGGCCTCTTCGACGCTTAGCACGCGTGCACGCTGAATCCCATCATCCTCGGCACCACCAGCGGAGATGACAAGTTCACCGTGTTGGTCTACCTCTGCCTCTACTGCAATTTGCGGGGCAACGATGAAGACGAGGTCCCCGGGCAGCACGCCGGTGGAGGAGAGACGGAGACGTGCAGACACCACGTGGTTCCAGATTAGACTCTGGTATGCGTGTGCGTACATTGTTCGGAGCCCGCGCGGGATCGCCTGGATGGCGCCGAGGTAGTCGAGACCCATCCCTTTGCCATCGCCGGGCATGCCGCGCTCGGAGAAGTAGCGTAGGATCGAGCTTTCGGCGACGAATTTACGTGGCATACGAGAGGAGGCCTGCGTGAAGTCGTAGGTCGTGAAGTAGATGTTGCAGGCAGCGGTGCGCTCGCGGTCGTCGCGGGAGAATTTGTCGTCGCCTTCGGAGGGGAATGAGCAGAGGGAAGGGTTGTAGGAGAGAATCTTTTCGACTGCGCCCCGCCAGTCGCCGCGGAGGAGGTACACGCCTATATCTGAGGTTGTGACTTCGAAGGAGCCAAACCGCTGAAGGCCGTAGTAGTTTGCGAAGCCGCTGCGTTTTACGGTTTCTACGCAGGTATTTACCGCGTCTGGGAGAGATATATTTGGGGATAAACTCTCTGCCTGTCGCAGTGTGATCACGAACTCGTTCCCGCGTAGATCCCCCAGTGAGAGCCCGTGCGGCTTGTACTCGAAATCGCCCAGACGTGCTCCTCGCAACCCCCCGTCGCCGCCGGTGTTTAATCCTGCCAGCCGTTCTGCCTTGACAAGGTGCGCGGCACACCGCTGCACCGTCACGGCACGCCGGTCCTTCGTCCCCGCAAACGAGAAGCTCTTGCTCCCGCCCCGCAGCTTCAGTAGCCTCCCGAGAAGATTCAGCACCTCCATCGTGTCCCGGTTTTCCTTGTACAGTATAAAATGGCAGTATTCGCCGCCGAGGTCAGCCCAACTCGCGTTTTTGTGGTTCTTCCCGCCGCGCTTGGAGCGTCGACGTTCGCCGGCTTGTGTAGCTGGGTTCGCGCGCGTGATCACGATTGAGGGCGGGTCGGCGGCAACAGAAGTCTCGGTCACTAGCTGCGAGGAGAATAGTGTGCGGATTACACCGTGGAAGGCGGAGCGTGAGTCTTTACTGGCAATTGGAGGCGTGGTGAGGGAGTCTGTGCTCCCCACGGCAGTCTTGGAGAGCGCGATAATCGCTGCAGCAGTGTCGGTAGGGACGAACGCGGTGAGCTGCTCTAGAGCTGTCTTTTTCGCCAGTCAGCGACGTAGTTACGGATGAGAGAAATGGGAGGAGGGGGGCCACCTCTGCCGCCACCACCGCGGGGGCTTCTGTGGAGGGCTTGACTGCATTGACGCGGGTATCCTTTTTCGGCTCGCTCTGTGGCCGCTCTGGGGCAGTGGGCGCGCGCGTGGATTTGAGGTGCACGACAACGCCGCGCTCGTCAACTTCGTTTACGAGGAAGTCGGTGTACCGTTGCTTTAACACCCCCGACCATGCCGGCAGCGTGGGGTTAACGTTAACGTATTCAGTAATTCCAACGGCGGCTTCGGCGTTGGATTGGGAGATTGAGGTGCCGCCATTGAGGGTTGAGATGGCGGGAGTGGTAGTGGTGGTAGTGGTGGGGGACGGAGAGAAACGCGGCTTTTTGGGTGGTGGGGAGGCCATTGGTGATGTTGGTTGGTGAATGAAAGAGAGGTACCAAGTTGATTGAAAGAAAGTCTGCGGAGCCGCTTGGAGGTCATGGAGATCACTCGGTTTTTGAGTTTCAGGAAATAATCACGGCTCTAGATATACGTCTGTGGTTTTGAGTGTAGTATCATTACGGGGTTCTATTAAGCATGGTCTCTTTTGCTTTCACCTATGACCTCCAGATAGTAATCTTGTTTTCGATCGCAGACACGGAATGGTCTGGAAATGCCTTCAGTTTCTCTACTCCCATGGTCCCTGAAACTTTTACATGTAAACCAGCACTCGACCCGGTATGACTGTGATGGTGAGCTTGCCATAGAATTTTGTTGGATGGCTCAGGAATATATGATATTCGGTCTCGGTGAATAATTACAGCATTTCTCTTTTACTCATTTGGCGCCAGTGGTAAAGCTGGGAATTGATTGCTTTCAATGAATGGCTAGAGTAGGTCATTAGTTTCTCATATGAACAAGTTCCTAAGTTTAGCACATCTGTTAGCAGGAGTATATTCCGTTGGCCACCTACCGTGGAAACCAGTTGGATGATCTCCGAAGATCTGGTACTCGGCATCAGTCCAGGCTCTTCTGTGTCTGATCAGGCTATCAGTTGGGCCATCGAAATCCCAGTGTTCTATCTGATCTACGATTAAAGCCAATGTATGGTCAGGAAATGCCTTCAAATTTTCAGCTGAATTGGTTCCTGAATTACAAGTGTTGGTTAACAGCGAATTCAACAAGATCAAGACTGCCGATGTTCACCTACCGCGGAACAATCTCGGGTGGTTCTTCCAAGCCTCATACTCAACCTCAGTCCATCGCTTTCCCTAGTCAAGAATCCATCAACTCCTCTGCCACCCAGCTATGTCCGTAGAACGTAACATGTTTTTGACCGCAACCACTGAGCGACTTGGCAGCGCTTACCGCAGCTTTTCAAGGCGCTATTCAAATTTTCCTCGGGGCAATTGTCAGCCTACTTTTTTTTTTATCGGCCTCTATTCTCTGGGTCTCACCAGGCATTTCGCCGAACTTGCTTAGCTCTTCGAGCTCGTCATCAGTCCAGTCCGAGGCCTTACAGTCACACTACTCCTTTTCATTTTGGCGAACTGACCCTGGATTACCAGAAATATGCGCCCTGGGAACCTCTCAAGGAGTTCGTCTTTGTTGTGCTTTCCTCTTATGTTGATGTTAGCAATCAGGCAATAAAAAACACCGCTAGAAGAGGTGAGACGAACGCTATAGGGTAGGTACTCCTTGTGAGCCGTTCAGTCACAATTAGATTCTATCATTCGCTGGGCCAGAGGGATATTCGGGGCATTGCACCCGCCCGAAGGATACTCACGACTCCAAACCCTCCCGCAAAGCTTGTATTCTCCTTCGGTCCAATGTATAATCCCCGGAAGCACTGATTCACCTTGCGCCGCCTGCCCTTGTTTCAGATTAAGCATTTGAAGCTTGATTGCTCTAAGTGGGCGACCTGTGAACATCGTGATTAATGATAGCGGCGTATACAGTGTGGGGTTTCTTATTCTGATAGCAGTCAGATATAACAGACAATGCATTAAACCATAGCCAGAATCCCCATTCATTCGCTGGGCGAAGGATGCTCGTAACCCCTGGCGCCGGTGCTACTCACAATCCCGATACCTTCTTCAAAAGCATTCGCTCCTCTTCAGTCCATGGATTCTTACTGGCAATGCCACTCTCTGTGTCTACGCTGGTAGAGTATATTATTTCTGCGCACAGACGACAACCTGTGCTCTCGAATTGTCGATTGCTGTATCACACCATTGACTTAGAATATTAGGTCGAAGACACTTCGAATCTAAGATTGAAATGTCAGCGACAATACCTGGTACGATCATTGGGAATAGGTGGTGGGATGTAGACGAACAGATTGGGTGTTGAATCCAGCGAGGCTAGAGGCGCAAAGAGAAAGTCGTTATGATGTCGGCAGAGCTTAAAATGATACTCTTGAGTGGATATTAATTTCCGATGTCACGAATTAGGAATGCTGCGTACAAGAGCAAAAGGCACGTGACGTGAAGAGTTGCATATTAGCCGCGGCTGAGACGTAGCCAACGGTCTTAGCTTGCATATTGTTACCGCGTCAAGCGAACCAATGTGTTAAAAGGCATCCATCCAAGTGAAGAGCATGAGACAGCAAATATTTCGTAGTGATTGCGATGATAGTAAGACCGCAGTTGCAAAATTTGTAACCAAGCGCTAGACACGATAAAATATATACTCACAAGTCTTCATTGAGCACCAATAACATCCTTTATAATCTTCTCTATCTTTTTCTTCACCGATGGCTTCGTCAGATCAATGCACGCCTTATTCCAATCCTTCCCCCATTGCTTCTTATACGCCGTCATCTGCGCCTCTGTTAGTTTCCATATCCACATCTACCAGTCTATCTAAAAGGGACTTACCATCTCCAGAAAATCATATACTAGCTGTTCTTCCTCTTCCTCCTCTTCCTCCTTATCATCGTCCTTGTCATCCTTATCTTCCTCGGGTGGGTCCTTATGATCCTGTATTTGGTACGGTTCAATCTTATATGTAACATCTAACATTTCAATCCCTTTCTCCTTCGCCTTGTTGCCGATTTCGTCCGTCCACGCTGTCTCTTTGTTATCGTTGATGACATCCCAACCATCACCAAGGCTACACATTATTCCCAGTATCAATCCGAGATTCTGTATTGGCCCATCTTTCACCAGGAGTCCAAGTTTTTCTAGCCGGCCGAGACAATCTAGATACATGGCTCCAAATAAGGCGATAAGCTCTGCAATATCGTCGGCATCATCCACCACTTTTCACCATCAGCTCCAGCCTGCTCGTTTTAGGGGAAGCATACTTAGCCACCCCTCATCCTCCTCCCCCACAAAGAAAAACGCCATCGCCTCACATATAGGCCACAGATGCATCAACACATCCACAGGACTCTTCTTCTTTATGAGCCTTTCATACTCCCATAACTGTCCCCGGAACACCTCTAGTATCCCGTAGCCCTCATTGTCGCGGAACATGTGGACGGGCGACCCAAGATCGGGGTTCTGCGCGGTAACAGCATTGTAGATATCGCAGAGGCGGCCATACGCTTCGAGGCTGATCTTAGCCAAGGAGCCGGTGAAGTCGGATTCCCCCTTCCGGAAGATACGGTCCGGCCGCCATGTATCGGGTACCTTCTTTTTCGCGTCGTGGGGAGTCCAGAATTCTATGTACTCGAGGCTAGGGGTCTGGAGGAGTTAGATACAATCAGAATAGAGACGAGGGAACTCACTGTGGACTCAGTGACCGCTGATCTTGAAGGGTTCATCTCAGTTCTTTTGCTTGGAGGTCCAGTTAAACGAATTTTACGCTTTGGAGGCATCTTTTAAGTTAATTGTAGGATTAAGATTATTAGGAGAACTAGAGAACTAAAGTGAAAATTAAAGAAAGACCCGTGGATTGAACCCCTATCTTCTTCCTATTCACGTACGAATTTGGAAGTGAGGTCTAAGCGATGACGTCATACTACTTTGCGATTGGGTTCTGCGCAACCAGATGTCTCAGCTCATCGTGTTCCATGATCAAGTCTTATCAGATGGTTGTGAGCCGCCACATAACGGTATTTCGCGGGTTAAAGAAAGATATAGGTACTTTGAATGGCGAGGATAGATTACAGAACAGATGGACATCGGGGGTGTAAAAACGAGGCGGTATGTATAGATGGTATCGTGATTGTGTTGCCATGGTAACCATACAAAAGCATATTTCGGCCGAGTGATCTCACACACCACGAAGACGCCATGCTTCTTCTCAAAGTTCACCAACATTCTCAGCCCTCTCGCCAGCTTTTACAAATCTTGAAGTCTACAGCCGATGCTGTGCCTTTGTCTCCTCCAAAGAACCCCCAAGACTTTGACAGAAGAAAATAGCTATGAAATATAGCATACGCTGAAATTTCCCTTCTTACATGGCGAAAGAGATATCGCTCGTCGAGCTGCAACGTAAGGAATTTCTCTAAGTCCATGTTAAGCTAGAATCAAAGAGAAAAGAAATTGCTTCCACAGTTTCGCCCACAGCGTTTCATCTTGTTATGCGTACCCTTCCTATCCAGGACGTAGAAGAACCTGATGGTATCTTTGCGCAGCATGTTGGTCTCCCAGCGGCCACAAATCTAGCAAAGAACCCTCGACGATGTCATTTTTGCCCTTCCCACCTTTTAAAAGTTCCCACTTGACTCACTATGACTGTCTTCTTCTCATACTCCCACCAATTTCTCCTCCATCCTTCACGAAGACCCGTGTGGCCAATCTATCGACAGTGCAATCCGAGCTTCGAACACTTTCAGAAGAGGTCATTGCTCAATACAAGATCGAGGTTAAGCCGTCTTCAGTTACCACAATCTCCATCAACAGCGCAAGCCGAGCTTTCGACACTTCCTGCTGAGGTTGTAGTTCAGTATAAGGTTGAAGTTACGCCATCTTCAGCTACGACAACCTCCAATCCATTTCCTCCCTGTCGCCATCAGTTAAAGGCTCACTGGAGATGATGAAGACGTCGGAGAGGTTGAAGGGGTCGATGATGATGAAAACGTTGAAGACGTCGAAGGAGACGATGAAGAGATCGACGAAGCCTGTATGGCAAGAGCTAAAAGAGAAGTACCATCAGTTGAACTTTACTTGCCTTTGATTTTCCTTTTGTATCTACGTCGAAAAGACAAGTAAAGGATAAATATAAGGCACAGACAGACAGGTTCTGATTCAGCATAGAACCAAGCACACACACAGGACCTGATTCAACATGGAGCCAGGCAGACATGTTTTTAATGACCATTATTCGCTGTCGGCCTTCTAGAAACCATCGTGGAGGAAGTGCATTCCCGCTGGTCCATTTTCACGTATTGGCTGGGAGTGGATTGTCTGCACCGACTACTTTTCGCTGACATTCCCGGGAGCCCCCAAGGTCCCCTGCCTGGTTGTGGGAACAGGAATCGATGGTGAGCAGTGACTTCGGGATTGAGAGGCTGTTCATCCTGTCAATGAGCATGAACTCTACTTGGGTCAACCACGGAGTCGATCCGGCCGTCTTCATATTCTGCAGCTTTGGATGCGAGAATCTCCACTATATGAAGCGTGAATGTACTAGTTCACAAAATACTGAAACGCTCCATCTGGGTTGACACTGACATTTGCACCTACCAGGGAATAATCCTCCCACTTCCCCTGCTCTTGGCACCCAAACTAATTGGTCCGGAGCTGAAGCTGAAATTGGGAGATTAGGGGGATAGGTGGGAGATAGTCGTCGGCGAGGACTATCGATGAACTAAAGAATGGACCAGTGCGTTTTAAGGGTAAGTAGGAAATTCTTTCTCTATCATAAGATAGATGAAGCTAACGTTAACAGGGTGGGCCTGGATGTTTTGGCCGCGAGAATTCACTCAATCTCGGAATTCGAAATGCCAACGGCTTACTAGAGTAAATTTTTGCCTACCACTTGGCACTACAACTGTGTTAATATTACGTTCACTTCAGCCTTTGGAAAGTTCAACATGTTCAGTATGCAAGGAAATGCCTGGGTTTAGTGTATTGGAGTCAGAATGGCTTTATAGAACCTTGTTCTCATCAGTACTCCTATTATCGAACACGTTCAGACTTACAGCCACCATCCGAATCACTTAGTACTCCAGATAAGCTGGCTGCTCCTATAACGTACATGACCATCATCCTCAAGGAAAGGGCAGAAGCTGCAGCACCATTAGGAAACGAGTGTCACTGACAAGAACGACACCACCTCAACCCTCAACTACAATCACCGTTCAAACTACTTAGTACTCCGGATAAACTAGTTGCTCCTACCTCCTATAACCGGTATAATCACTACCCTCGAAGGAAAGGACAGAAGCTGCCACACTATCGGGGGTTTGTCATTGAGGGGTATAAAGGCTCACCCGGGTCGACCCACCTCTTTTGACGGACGCGAAGGTGAGGTGGACCCAGACCAAACCAAACGACTGTGTACAATTTGGACATTCGGTGGAGTCAAAATCCTCCAAACCGATGGAAGGTTCAAGTGCTTGCTCTGTAACACGGGCCATCACATCGAAGGTTATTTTGTCGATGGCCATAAGCTGTTTGAACATGTGAGAAATATGTTTCTACTTACACGTACAATTCCGTATTGGTACGTAAATCCGGGAGTCAGCCAGCCTGGTAAGTTCAAAACTTTGTACTTGTACACATATTCCTTGAATTCGAAGGTTAACGGCTCTGCAGATTCTTCGTCTGGAAAAGCTCCAGAGGGATGATGACAAGATTCGACTGTGGAAAGCAGTGATTGATGGCGAATTGCAGTTACTGAGCGTGATTGCAACACCGAGGAGTAGCAAGTTGGTGTTGGAGAAAGCGAGTGATAGGGGGTGGGAGGATTCGGCTGTGGAAAGCAGCGATCGACAACGGCTCCAGCCACTGAGCGTTATTGCAATACCGAGGAGTAGGTGCATGTTGGGTTTAAGTGATTGGAAAACGGACTTCTCTACTTCAACTCTGGATACCTCCGCACAAGGGCTTGGTGTCGGATCCAGAACAACTAGGGATCGGCCGAGTGACTTCTTGCCAAGGCTGGCTCTGGAATGTCCGAACAAATAATATTCGGATGTGCTCTGCATGGTCTGTGTAACCAAGAGGGTTAGAGTATGATCCTGTTTGCAGACATTTGCTTCACAAGCCACCCTGCATCGCAGTTCACTTGCCATTGTGTAAACTGCAATATCTCGGTCTTACACGAAAGGGATGTATGGATCTGACACTGATTAAAACGATATGTACGTCATAGGAATGGGGTCTGCTCCCCCCATTCTTGCCTTGAAACTTAGAAGAGCAGGCCCAGTCGTGAAGACTAGGAACGTGACTTACTTGACTCTCATATTCCCACCTTGAATCCATGGTCGGGAAGAACGGAAGAGGAATATATTTGACACCTCCATTCCAGCCTTGAGCCTGGGCAGGGGAGAAAATTAGCTGCGAGAGCTGGGAGCGAAACCATCTCTTCCCATCGGCCTGGGCTTTTGTCGACTGTGACACCATCAGGTTAATAGAGACCACCGAGGTCCATCCTTTCCTATACGAGTCCATGGTTATTGAGCGAGTTAATGGTAACCAGTGATGATGGAGAAGGCAGGGGAGGATGGAGGAGGGAAGAGGTGACCAGCTGCGTCTCGTCTGATAGCTGGGGTTTAGCGGGATGATCCATAAGCTCTGTTCCTATAGCAGATACGAACCCGATTATTTTGATCGGACACTACAGGTTCGTCCCAGAGAAACTCAGGAACGTTCCGGGCCGAGCAGTTCCGTAAAGAAATCAGCTTGGAGGACATCATGCGCACTAGGGCACCGACAGATAAGCTGCTTTAAATCTTTCAGCTTTCGGTACATCTGGAACCCAGACTCCTGCTGGATATGACACTACCAGCATTCCCTTACCAGCATCTTTGGGATAACGCGGTGGTCTAAATATACTCATGCCGCCAATAGTTTCTTCGATATCTTAACTTCCACATTCCCCGGAAGAAGGATAGCCAGTCAGGAAAAACTGGGGAGGAATATGCTTGAATTCCCCCATTCCCGCCTTGAACTTATGAAGAGAAAGATAGTCAAGCTTTGTGTGCATTATCATCATTGCTACCGTCATACTTCCATTCTTGTCACGAGAATTGGGAGAGAAACTGTCTTCTTCTTGCGGCCTAGGTTTAGCTGTACCCTGATGTTGATGGAGGCCGATAAGGACCGTCCTTCCGTAGTTAAGTACGCTAGACTATCTCAATATTGAGTGGGTGAGTGGGTGCTAATTGGCGATAATAGGAGAAGACCGAAGAGGGCGGAGGAGGGAAGGCAGGGGACTTAAAGAGGCTTAGGACAAGAAGAAGCAGATACGCCATCGCTTCTCCTCTGCCGACCATTGACTTGCGCTCTTCGATCCGGGCCCAAACAACCTTTACAGATCCATTCCCGAGGAAGACGGGCCAGGTACCTTGGCCCATCTAGCGAAACGAGCTGAGCACTTTGGAAGGAAATCGGTTTTGGGACCATCCGGCACATTTGCAGATACAGCTGTGATAGTTGACTTTCGCTCTATCAACCCGACCCGCTCTCAATCCCTGGCATCAAACTTATCCCTAAGACAGGGGTGGGAGCTTTAGTAAGTGATTTAGGATGTAGGGATGATGTGCTCAAGTGTTGATAGAGACAGAGGAGGCAAAGGAGTAGCTGGTCTTGGAGAACGGAGAAGAGACATATTTGAGTGCTAGAGAAGAGAGGAATAATAGCGATGGGGAAGCCGGGCGGCATAGGAGGGTGACGATGAGGTATAGAGGGATGGGAGGATGTGCAAGGTGGAGGATGATGTACATAGACTTCGAGGGCAAAAACGCGGTACGACTAGTTGTAGATTTGTTCGATGAAAGTTAGTACATAGCACTAGTTTATCGGAGGTACTAAGTACATATACTTGTTGTTCCCGCCGCCAAGTTGCAGTTGAAGTATCCGTACGGCACAGACTGCCATAGATGCATTTCTACGCCGCATAGCAGGAGCTTGAATTCGAACTGTTGTTTCCCGTGACAAATGAGAAACGGTGGGTTGACTAGAAACAAATTCAAACCGTACGTTGGTACTGCTTACCTCTATCTAAAGAATATCCGTTACACAATCAACAGATGGAGGCTTAGGTGATCTGTAGGAAAAGCAAAACCCCACAATTCTGCACTGCAATATAGGCGCTACGCCACTATCGGCCGATGTATCCCAACAGCCGCCAGTTTCCAGTGTTGCGGGCTGTCTTCGCGGCTGGATGTCATGTTGGAGGGCACCACTGTTTACCGCCCACCGCCCTCGTGTTGCAGCGTCGCAAAGTAAGCCGCTACATATTGTACGTATAAGTGATCGGCTGTCCGATGACGAATACCGTCTATGGACGAATCCCATGCAAAACTAAGGTTGGGAAAATCTGCTACCACGACATAGCCGCTAGCAACAGGTAAAGCTATCAGATCCATCATTGGACATTTGGCTAGTCACTGTACCCTGAGGAAGATCGTGGGGTCTGCAGGACAACATGTGTTCTTACCTCAGCACCGAATGTGGGAAGTGGGACGGCAACAACGGAATGTGTGAGGCAAAAATAAGATGGGTATAGAGGATCTTTCGATGGTTGTGGATTGAAGAGGTTCGACCAAATTCTTGTTTTTCCCGGAGCAACATAGTGGAGAACTGCCCCGCTTTTCCACATGCGCCCACAACCGGTGCTGGGGGGAGGAGGGGTTTGTGGAAAAAGAATGATACTAGACTACTGGTATCGTGATGCCGTTTGAAGAGACTGGTCTTCCAAGATTCTGTAGTTAATGTTATTGGTCGTGGTTATACGTTATGGCGAATCTCAAGAAATCTGCGCCTGTTTGGGAAGACGCCTAAGTGGGGAGCTAGGAAAAATGCATGCGTTCTCGTCGGGCTAGATCGGAAGAGGAGTATGTACTCGTAACAAGAGGCGTCGGTCTGAGAAAGAGGTAAATATTATTCTGGCTCGAGCCGGAGTCTAATCCTCTCTAGAGAAGAGCCGCACACATCTGATCCAATCCGATCTAATCTAATCACATCTGTAGGGCCACATCGGTGAAGAGAGGAAGTGTGGCTGAAAGCTGAGCCATAATTAACCTGGCGGGGTCATCCCAAGTTCTGCGAGATGAAGCGAGATATGCTGGGTATCACATCACAAATGAAGGAATCCTTTCTTTTCTTCCCGATCCCGTGATACTACCTGCTGCGTTCAGATTAACAAGCTGCTTTGCTGTCTCTGAAATCACCGCGGCTTTTCTTTTAGATTATTGTACATCCCATTCCCCGGTTCGGTTTCCGTACACCGCCAAACGAACGAGAAAGCCTCTCGAGAACAGCTGTTTTATTGCTTAATTTTTTATTTTATTTTGGGATGGCCACTGTACGGAATGACTGTAACTCGTGCCGGCATTCGACGTTGCTGAGCCAGTTAAAAGTTGCATGTCGGTTGCGGAGCTAACTCCAGGCGAAATTCTTTCATCCTCAGTCAGCCTTTTAGCCCCATTGGCACCTGCAAGCAATTGTTACCGATCGATATGTTGGGGCCGGGGATGAGGCAAAAGAACCACGACTTAAGTACTTAGGCTGGCTGGCTGGTGGGGTGTGTGGTGGTGGTATTGTGATGGGTTGAGGTGACGAACGAGAAACGCCGCCCCTGCTTGGTTGCCCCCCAACACACTCCATCGAATCATTTTTTTCTTTTCACCTGCATGTCCCGGAAGAGTATGGCCTTGGGGGATGGATCTACTTAAACCGCACGTCGTGATGTTGCACGTTGCCAGAAGACTCAACGAGAAAAAGGAATCGAGGCTGTGAAGCGCGGAGCGCATTTTTCTAGCTTGCGAATTCGATGGCAAAACTGGAAGTCTCACTCGACAGACTAAATTATTACTTAACTATGCGCATCCCGGAGAAGTGATGTGACGCCGAGTTGACAGTGGGAAAGGAGAGAACATGATTGATCCGGAAACGAGACGGGTTTGAGAGAGAAAGAATAGGAGAAGGTCAACGACTACTCGTACAGCAACTTTGAGTTCTGCTTGGTGGATAGCAGACACTCCACTGCCCATGCCGTTTCGTCTGGCGTTGAAACATCTGGCGGTCTAGTGAGATGATGGTTCGCGAGCAATATATTGCATATCTGTGAATTTGTGGTGACATTCTCACGCCTGACATCTCGAAAGAGAGAAATTCAACGTCCTCCTTCAACTTATTCTCCTCTAGTTGTCTTTTTGATGACAGCAAAACTCTCTGTTTCTTGCTGAGGCATACCGCCTGTATCACTTACTTAGATCAATCTTGCCGTTGGTTGCTGCTTCCTGGGTCGCCGCAGATCCAGGTTTTTATCAACTTCGTATTTCGTGCTTCATTCGATTCTTTCTTTGTTTCTTGCTCCCTGGACCCCGATTTAGATCGGTCAGCTCTTCTCAGGGTGTGCTCGGCGTCCATGTACGACTACAACAACTACTACTCCATTTCGTTACATGGTGGTTATCGCTTCTGATTCTCCTTCACATCATCGCATTCACTCGCCGCAGTCGCATCATCATCACAGCCAGTGAGCGGCCAGCAACCAGCAGCTGGCAGCAAACCAACCACCACAACTACTTACCTCACTCAAAACAGCTTTGTGCCCGCTTTGGTCTGCCTCTACCTCTTCCGTCCCGGCTCCCGTCGACATCACTTCGAAACGACGTTGCTAGTCCGGCTGCCCTCACTTTCGCTTTACCATCATCACCATCACCACCTCCATCACCACCACCTCCTCCTCGACTTTAACCTCAAACTCTGACCGATTAACTCACCGAAGACACGCCTCCGCTCTTCCGGACTTAACTGGCAACCATAACTTTTTCTCCTCTACCAACTTTTCTTCTCTCTCCCTCCGTATCGTTCATCGCTCGAGTGCGCAACTGGCGCCTCGATCAACGGCCTCTCTTCGGCCGTTACTACTTCCAAGTTTTGGGTTCTGCCACAAATTCTGATTCTCGGCGTTCTCACCTCATTGCATCGTACCGCCCTTTCACCTCGCCAATTTTACTCGAATCTTCGCAATCTAACCCTCTACTTGGTTGTCGATATTCTGGGGCGAGTTGATCTCAACGGGTAGTTCAGCTGCTGGGATCCCCTGCTGAGTGCCTCTCCAAATGTCGACTCCTTCCACAGCTACGGCACTTGCTCCACTCGACATCGCCAATCCTTTTTCGTACAACAATTACTCCCACCATCCGCACCACCACAGCCTCCTGAACTCCCTCAACACACATTCTCGCTTGCCCGCTCCGGCATCACATTTTCCACCCCCAAGCCCATTAGCGACAAACGGCTCGATCTCGTCAGTAGGCACCACGCGTACGACATCATCTGCGATGGCGTCTAGGATTCAGCATGCATCGGCATCATCCTCCGCACCACGAAGAAATCGGCGGCGAACACCAGATTGGGATGACTTCTACCGAAATGGGGTTCCGAAGGAGGTCATCGTCATTGACGACTCTCCAAGCCCTCCCCCTCATTCGGCGACATCATCACGACGACAGCAACCTGTGACGGCATCTTCACGACAAGTGAATGGTGCGGCTCAGTATTCTGTGGGTAATGGTTCCGGTACTGCTGCTCAACCTCGCCACGCAGACAAAAAGCGGAAGGTGCAATCTACGCAGTACGAACCTGTATATGGCAATAACAACCAGTCCTACTCTTCTACTCAGACCCCGCATCTTAATGGGACATATGGCTCGCCTACAACTGTTTCGGCTCACTCCAGCACTGCCAGTGTAAACGGTACTACAGCAGGCACATCTTTGGGGTCCAATGTCAGTGTGAAGGATTACGCTACTGCTGCAGTAGCTGTGGCCAACGGGCAAAAGCGTAAAAGGGTGACAAGAGCAAGCCAGGCAGCTGCAGCTGCGGCCAACACCTTGGACGCATTTGCGAGTTATCACCCACCGCCAAAACCACCGATCAAGGCAAAGGAGGTTTATGTACAGCCAATTCAGGATGTAAGTTCCCCATGTATTTTAGATCCTAGCACTTTCCCCACACTGCAGAAAGTCCCAGTGGAGTCGCTTTTTTGCTGGATCGTTCTCTGCTATGGAATGTCGCTAAATAAAGTCACCTTCGCTGGATAGCCCGACAGAAATAATCAACAGAGAGTCGATGACCAAGATGGTCATTACATTGTATCACCAGATACGGATCTAACTTCTCGATGTGAGCATTTCTTCCCTATCATTTAGGGTCACCTTGTTAATTTGGTTTCAGATCGCATTACAAAATTGCTAGGTCAAGGTACCTTTGGAAAGGTGGTAGAAGCCTATGACCGCACCAAACGCACGAAATGTGCCATCAAGGTGATCAGGTCGGTACAGAAATACCGCGACGCTTCGAGGATTGAATTGCGAGTTTTATCTACTCTCTCTTCCAATGACAAGGAGAACAAGAACAAATGCATTCACTTGAGAGACTGCTTTGACTACAAAAACCATATTTGTTAGTACTCAGAGGACTACATAGAGTCTTTTCAGCACTGATAAATGGCAGGCATTGTCACCGACTTGCTTGGAATGAGTGTTTTTGACTTCCTTAAAGGGAATTCATTTTCTCCATTTCCAAGCAGCCATATTCAGAGCTTTGCCCGGCAGCTGCTCACAAGTGTTGCTTGTAAGTTCATCATTTAACTTTGTACCTCAAGTACTAATGGGTTCTTAGTTCTACACGATCTGAATTTGATTCACACTGATCTCAAGCCCGAGAACATTCTCCTGGTAAATAATGGCTACCATACTTACAGCTACAACCGACCGATCCCATCATCATCCACCCAAACCACTCGTCAGGGTCGGACCCGCAGAGTACTGCTTGATACCGACATTCGTCTTATTGATTTCGGCTCCGCTACTTTTGATGATGAATATCATTCCAGCGTGGTATCTACCCGGCACTACCGAGCACCTGAGATCATTCTTGGACTGGGGTGGAGTTTCCCATGTGATATCTGGAGTATTGGATGTATCCTTGTCGAGTTCTTCACTGGTGACGCTTTGTTCCAAACTCACGACAATTTGGAGCATCTCGCTATGATGCAAGCCGTTTGTGGGCCCCGAATTGATGCAAAGTTAGTTAGAGCGATCTCAGGAAAGACCGGAAGCGGCGGCAGTTCATCTAATGCCTTTAAGTACGTTTTATGCGCTCCCAGTATAAGCTCCTCAGATTGTACTAACATTCCCCACTTAGATATTTCCGAGGTGCTAGACTGGATTACCCGAACGCGGAAACAACAAGGGCTAGCAAGAAATATGTGAATGCCATGAAACATCTTCAGGTTAGTTCATAAATGCTGATCACTATATTTTACGACAGCCCACTAACGCGTTTGATAGGACATCATTCCTGCAAATACATCGTTCAACAAACAGTTTCTCGACTTACTTAAGAAGATTTTTGTCTACGACCCAAACAGGCGGATCACCGCTAAGGAAGCCCTCAAGCATCCATGGTTCCGAGAGACGATTCAGGACGAAGGAACTGAGGCTGCAAAATCACGGGACGAAAGAGCGGCAGAAGCTGCCAAAGCTCAGGCCTATCGGGAATCCGAAGAGTATTGATACCGATCGATTCACGACTACAAATACCGAGACATAGTATATCTTCGACAGATATGCTTGTGCCTCTCGATGGCTCACTACCATTACAGAAGTATACTTAATAGGTAGTGTTTGTATATTGAGATATGCCCTTATACATCAGGGGATGCGTTTTACTTTCTTTTTCTCCTTTTACCTTGTGAAAAGAGGTTGTTGATGTGAGCGGGTGGAGTGCATTTTCCAATTTATCTCTTCTATGGGTCTACTTTCTGTTTATTGCTTACTTAGGCAGAGGATATAGATTGTTTGCACGTCTGGGTTCTGTTTTCCTTCCGTTTATGGGTGTGCTGGTGTACTCGGTAGTGGGTAATGCTTTGTTTTTGTCTTTGGATTGATGACAGTGGGGGTTGACCACGTCACCCGCTACCCTCGTTGAACTCACCATCACCATCACCATCACCATCACCATCATCACCATCACCATCATCATTGTGAAACGGCGGCAGCGGCGGACTGCGGTGATAGGGAGATGGGATATATAGGTATTGAGGGCTTGAATGTTTTTAAGTCTGTATCTTTGCACATCAGAGCCTTTTCTTGACCTGTTTTTTTTTTCAGATTTTACATAGGGTTTCTTTGCGCTTTAGGGTAGCTCATCAGTGGAGATGTGATGTTTTCACATATGTATTAAGGGAGCTGCTACTTTCCTTTTTCCTCTACTCTACCCTATCGCTCAGGTTTGGTCAACGCTAGTAAGGACTGCCTACTGGTTTAACGTCAACTATTACGGTTGTGTTGGAAATGGGATACTTGATGGCTCGACATCACATTGCAACGTTGGTGCGTGTTGACTCGTCGTAGTGCGAGATATTCTGCTTCGTCTTCGGTCTTCGGTCAGCCTTGTTGTCATGGGTGATAGCAATACCCTGGGTGGCGGAGCAGCGTAGGCATGAAGTCGATGACAATGGTCAATGTGGCGCGGATGTCGGAAAGTAGTATGTGGGAATGTGACTGTGTATATAGGGCGTTTTTTGTTTGAGGAGGAGTTTAGGTTGAGTGCATGTGTAGATATGGGTTACCGGTGTAAATACTTTTTTCGGCTCTGCAGTGGTCAGAGACGAATGCGCTGTACAAAGTCACGATGGATGAGCTTTTTGGGAAAGGGGTGTTTGACAGCTAGATTGATGCAGCGGTGACGTGACGTCTCTCGAGATGAGGCGTGGCGATGCGGGGATGATGCTGCGCAGCGAGTCGCTCATAGTGTCTCACTCGAATAACAGTTTTTGCAACAAACTGGAATGAAAGACTCGAGAATATCTAAAACAGCCTCAAAAAAATCAGGAAGTCTTTAGTCTGTCCTACAAGAGATTTTCATAGAAAGTCGTCTGGCAGGCGGATTACGAATGCTGGCTGAGTCACATGATACTCTGCCGGGTAACGAGTCGCCATCTCATGGTGAATCACGAAACTGTCGACCTCAACATCACCAGCTCTGTCGCCAAAGTCGCACAACTGTACGCTCGTTCTACCTCGCTCTCCGTATCGCCAATTGTCGCTACCATCCTCCTACATCGTACATCACAGCTTCCTACGCGAACACTAAAACCCACCGCACCCCCGATGACCGTGGTATAGTGTGGTCACCGAGCCCCCCGTCCAACCGCGCCTACAGAGCCGCATCGAGGGGATATATCGAGTGCACCCCCGTATCGATATGTCCACGTCCATATCTACAGCCTCACAAAGCCCTTCCGTGATCCCTCGCATCAAGCTTAACTCCGGTACTATGGCTACCGCCACCACAACTGTAAATCCTCCGCGGATGACGGGGAAACATCCACCTGGAACAAACTTTGGGAGACCCGCTGCCGCCGCGGGATCAAAGACGCGCCCACAACAGCATAACCAATTGTCGGCAAATGGTGCTGGCGGCGCTGCAAGCATAAACTCGGCGAAGCTAGCGGAACGGAGGAGAGCTGCGCAGAAGCCGGCAGAGCTTGCGCGGACGAGAGGAAAGCAGCCAAATGGCGTTACAGAGGATGCAGATGGAGATACTATCATGGTTCGAGAGGCTAGGGAGAGGGCTACGGTGAAGGTCTGTTGGAACTCATGCACAGTGATTAGGAGGGACGGTGGTGCATATGGAGCTATTGTTAATGTTGGCGCATGTTCAGAAGCTACCTCTTCTACCTTACGTTAAATCGACATCCTACATACTCAAGAAGTTTTCCGGAAACCCACCGAGCTTAATAATACACCTTCATCAGTTGAACTTTCGATTTGAGGGCCAGGATGGCAGTTTTGGATATGGCAGTCCGATGAGGGTTTGTTTGCAACTCTTTTGCGCTAGTAAGCTGTGCGCTTCGGAACCCAGGCTGATTTATGGCACTAGGTGATGCTGGAGTGTATCAAGAATGAGATTATCCCGCATGAGGTGGTGGAAGAGTTTAGAGCAGCGGGGACGGTTTTTTACGAGGGTATGTGCGCAGCTTCGATGAGCTGGCAGAGCTTTGTGATAACACTCTGCAGGCTGTCTGATTGTGCAGGTTTACGACCACCGATCATCTTCATCTAGCTCCACAATAAAGACCAAAGGCAAGCAAGATCCTAGCTCGATACACTACTACAACGAGTATATATGTCCTTCACCGATGGCACCGTTTCCAGCCACCAAACCGCCAGAAACTGTGGAAAAGCGAGAAGAAAACAAAGATGGCAAAGCGAAGGGTCCACGGATCTTCACTACAGTACTACATCCTACACAATTAACACTATACGCCGATATGTCAGTGCTTGCTTCAACTCAAATGCCGCCCCAAGGTCGAGCACAGTCTGTTGCACAAACTCCTACCTCTGCAGTCCCTCGAACACCATCATCCCTAACTGTCAATACCTCCGCACAAACGCCTACATCTCGCTTCAAACAGACAACGATATTAGACGATTCAAATATGCATGAGTTTGAAGCTAAAAACCTATTGGCTACATCACCGGCGCTCCTCCTAACGCCTGCAAAAAACCCCGAGCATGCCAGAAAGATTGCCAAAACATTACAACATCCTCTACATTGCTTTCCTCTACCGCCTCCGAAAGCGCGGAAACGGACAATGGCGGAACTCCAAGCAGACGAAGCACAAGCCGCAGAACAGGAGCGTCTGCTACTGTTCATGGACGAGCGCCGTTATGCTGCTCACAACGCAAACGGCTCTGAATCCGCTGTCGGTGATGGATCTGGTACCTCTTTTGAACACAGCTTCAAGAAATTCAAAGTCATTGAAAGCATCAAGATTGCGCAGGCCGAGAAGAAGAAGGAGGCTCTGGAGAAGCAGGAGAAGGAACGGAAGATAAGGATAGACCAGGAGCACATCAACCGGCAAAGATTGGAGCTGCGGAAACGGGAAGAGGAAAGGCAGAGGGCTCAAAGAGCAGCCAACGCGAGTCAACAAGGAAGTCCTGTTCTTTCACAGGGTCCCATGGGTAGCTCGGCTGTTCAAGTTAATGGTATCACTGCGGCTACCACAAGACCTGGCTCGTCTGGTAGTATGGGAGGCGTTCCAATGAGCCCTGCACAACAGCAGGCTGCGACTATGCGATTACAGCATCAGCATCAGCAACAGCAACAGCAACAGCAACTCGCGCACCAGCAGGCCCAAGCTCAGGCCCAAGCCCAGGCTCAAGCCCAAGCCCAAGCCCAAGCCCAAGCCCAGGCCCAAGCCCAAGCCCAAGCCCAGGCCCAGGCCCAGGCCCAGGCCCAGGCTCAAGCTCAAGCTCAAGCTCAAGCTCAGGCTCAGGCTCAGGCCCAGGCTCAAGTCCAACATCACCATCAGCAACAGCAACAGCAAGCTCAACAGCAAGCTCAGCAAGCGCAACAGCAAGCGCAACAGCAAGCGCAACAGCAAGCGCAACAGCAAGCGCAACAGCAAGCGCAACAGCAAGCGCAACAGCAAGCGCAGCAACAAGCACAACAGCAGCAGCAACATCAACAAATACAACAGCAACATCAACAAGTGCAGCAGCAACAAGCGCAACAGCAGCATCAACTACAGCAGCAGCAGCAACACCCTCAAGCCCAAGCAATGGCAATGCAACACTCCCTCTCTCAACACTCCCAACACCAATCTCCGCGTCTGCAGCAAAGCATCCCTCCCTCACAACCTCCACACCCACAACATCAACTTTCCCAAGCACCTCTCCAGCAACCGACCCCCACCCAAGTCCAGATGAACTATAACAACCAACTCCAGCAGCACAAAATGCGCCTCGCCCAGGTAGCTGCCGTCGGTCACCGCGCTTCCCCCCGCCCACAACCAGGTATGCCGCCACAACACGCACAATCCCCCCGGATGACGCAAGTGCAGCAACACCCACAGCAACACCAGTCTCCCCGCCCCATGATTCAACAAACTGCCTCACCCCGGGCCCCACCAACACAAGTCTACCATCCACAACCCTCGCAGCTAATGATGTCATATCCTGCACAATTCGCGCAGCCGCATCTCATGCCGCAGCGCCAGATATCTAACGGCAGGGGAGGCCAGATTGTAGGCAAGAATATGCAGGGTGCGATCAGAGCAGGTCAAATTGGAGGGCGTGGTGGAATGATACAGATGCAGCCGGGACAGCAGCAGCAAAATGTCCAGAGCTTTCAAGACTTTCCGGGGATTAATATTGGTCCCACCGGGATGATGGGCCAGCAGCCGCAGCTTAATGGGATGATGGGGAGAGGGATGGGGATGGGGATGGGCCCGGGAAGAGGGAGATGATTGGACTGCCAGTGATGACAGGGCAGCAGCAGAAGCTTAATAGGGTGAAGGGGAAAGATGAGGGGCTGAAGATCTGGATGGGATGAGAGAGATTGGAGTTCATTTTGGGGGGGGTTGCTTGCTGGTTTGGGTTTGTTGTTGGTTTTTATGTTGGGTTTGCATTTATTTTCTTTCGTGTAATTCATTTGACATGGGAGGTTTTGGGGGCGGCGGCGACGGGGTTACTGCAAACCGGCGTTATCTGGGATTGTTTTTTTTCCTTTCGTTTTCCCCAATTGTGTGGTGCGGATCCTTTTTTTGCCTTTCTTGATGCAGTGATTCTTTTTGATGATGGGTACTTATATAGGTGAGTGTAAATGATGTACAGTGTTGTTTTTGGCCTGTTTTTATTTTGAGATTAATGCGTGTGCGTTGCTTTGGAGGATAGAGGGGATGGCGGGGAGAATAAATGGATCATGTTTGAAGATTCTAGTGCGTAGTCTTGTTACAGCAGGCCCAAGTGATAGATTGTGGTAGGTCCCGTACTGTGTGACCCAAAATAATAATCTAAATTGCGGAAGTCTACCACTAGGTGTCGACTAACTAGTGTTCATGGATGCGACTCACTTCAACACTTTTTTCCATCTGCTGAGGCTAAGCCTCGAAGATACTTGCTTAGATATAGATTTATCATAGTTTTCCCTCATAAAGCTTAACTGGAGGCCTATGGCCTCACTAGTAAGCCAGATTGCAGAACCGTTACAAAAATGGTGTCTATCCTTGATCAATAATATCTTGCGGGGCTGTTTCGAAACATCATTAATGGCCTGTGTTGGGGTTTGCTGGGTTATATTTCAGCATTTTAGGACCTAGTGCATACTGTAAGAAAAAAACCCGGGATTTTGCAGACGGATGCAAGTTAGTTGATCTCGCCTGCCATCCCCCACGATTTGTGTAAACTCCGTAGAAAAGTCTGGGCACGAGAGCACAAGTTAGTCTATTGGGATGAACTGTTGTTGAATTGTCACCATTGCGTTCAATGGCGGTCAGGGACCGTTTGTTTGTTTGTTTTGTTTGTAATCATATTGCATTCGGCCGCTGGCAGCCATGGCATGTCCCGTACATATTTCCTCCCCGCTTCTTCCGTAACATAAAGAAACAAATGCAAAGTCGTGAGTCGTCATCTCCCAAACAAAAAAAAAAAAAAATCCGCCAAAAAACAACATCAAACTTTTGCACCCCCCCATCACTCGACTCCTCGTGATCTGAGTTCTCCGCCTCCTCCACCACTCCACTAATTCTGCCGACATCTGTACAAGATAAGAAATCCATCGGAGCCTTTGAACATTTATCTTCTGCAAAAACGAGAGACATTAGCAATACAATCTTTGGCTTGTTCAAAACCTTTTCGACACCCTCGTACCCATCCTCCCCCTCTTGCCCATCGACCCAAAGCCTTTTTTGTTCTCGTTTCCATCTTTTACACCACTTAAAAAGGTGGTCTCTTGTCTGATATTCATGCCCACACCACCAGCATTTCATATCTCTTCTTTTTCCGATCCGCAATAGGTATTACGCTATAAGTGCAAGTCCTGACTTAAGCTGATAAAACCTCGCCGCAATCATCTTTTTGGCTCCCATCACCGCACTGTTACCTCCCCTCTTCACCAAATCATACCAGTAACTGTGCTTTGACTTCTTCCCCATCTCTTTTATTTCTTCCTTACTTTCTTCCCATTTCACGTCAGTTAACCTTCGGCTAATATGCGAGAAAGAAACATAATCTATAAACGGTAGCGGATTTTGCATTTTGGTATAACTGCCACAATGCTTATACGCCGCCTTTGTCGCTTGTTGGTCCACTTCTTCATTGCCTTCTACCCCCTTATGAGCAGGTACCCACCGGTACTCTACCTGGATATTTTTTCTAGCTAATGCATTGACCCAATTGATTATTCGTAACGCCAGCACCTGTCCTGGTCCTGGCTCATCCAACTGTATTCGTCTTAGAGTTGCCTGGGAATCCGTAAAAACCATAACCCTGGTAATCTCTTTTTCTTCTGCCATCTCATCCGCAATCTTCATTGCTTCCAACATCACATACATTTCTGCGTCAAATGCTTCCTTCTGTCGGCCTAGGTGCACCCTCCTCTTTTTCCACCTCCCATCCTCTTCCCATACCACTGCACACCCAACCCACTCATCTTCTTTTCTCGATCCATCAGTCCAAAGAACAAGTCCATCCCTTTCTAACTTCGCCTCTTCCAACACTTGTTTCTCCTCCCGAATTATCACTTTGCCCTTTAGGCGTCTCTTTTCGGATGGTAATGTCGTCCTCTTGTAACTCCTCCTTTCGAAAGGTTCATCCTCCGGGATCAACTCATCAATCCCCTCCACCCTTTGTAAAACATTCCTTCGTACTTCAAACATTCTCCCTCCACCTTGAACATCAGGCATCATCATCTGTCTCAACTTATACCATCGTACCCAGTTATTAAGAAAAGCCACCGCCGGTCATAAACCTGCGTCGTTCATTAACGCTCCTTGAGGTGTTGTCCTAAAGCATCCGGTTACCCTTCTGCCCTGTTCATTCAACAACACTTGAACCTCTTGAGCCATATTCTTTTGTTCATGCCACCACAATTCAAACCCATACAACGCCACTGCCTGAACCGCCGCGACTTGAATTCTTTTGCACCCTTCCGAGCTTAATCCTTTCTTTGTCATTAAGGATCTCACCCTATTCTGCACTCTCCTTGCTTTCGCTACGGTCTTTTTCGTATGATCATTCAGGGTAAGCATATCCTCCAGCCATACCCCCAACCATCTTGTCGCTTCGTTATCGTACGAAACCTCATCATTTCCGACCCTTACCCGGGCATTCATCTTCGGTTCCTTATTCTTTCTTCGTTGAGTAAACAATATCGCTTCCATTTTTTTGATATTGAACTGACAGGCATTCTTCTTTGCCCAAATTGTTGTTTCCGCGGCGCATCTCTCCAGTCATTGTGTGCATTCCCCCACATCCTCGCCTTCCACCACCCATGCCACATCATTGACAAAAGATATACCCTCACTTCCACACTTTCCTTCTTTATCCTGAACTTGGTCGAACAACCCCAAAAGGTATATGACGCAAAGTCCCGGCAATCCTGGTGACCCCTGCGCAACCCCCGTTTCCACATCCATACTATCTCCTTCCTTTCCATCCATCGACATTATCACTTATCTGTCTTCCATAACGCTTTCCACCCACCTCACCAGGTCGGCTTCAAACCCCATCTCTTCCATTCTTTTTATCAAGTTCCCCTTTGCCACATGTGGAAAGGCTCCCTTAACATCCATCAACAGCACTGCCGCGATATTCCCCCTTCCCCATGCCTCTTCTACTCACTTCATCAACCTTCCAACCGTGTCTATTGCTGACCTTCTCTTTCTGCATCCACACTGTCCGTCATGAAGTAACCTCCTTCGCTCACACATCAGCAAAAAACATTTCCGTCCGGGCGGAATGGCTCCGTCAGAGTGGACGCGCTCCGTCAGAGCCGTCAGAGACACCCCGGTGGCGGATTACTCTGCGCCCGGCGTCAATACCACGTGTCGCGTTGCACATCGCCCTCCGATCGCCGTGTCGCCGTTTCTTCTCGCTCTGTCGGTCTTCTATTTTAAACAAACACTCTGGCGTTGTGGCCAACTGTGACCATACGTCGGAATGGGTTCATTGGGTACACGTTTGCATCGGGATTGCAATGGGTGACGCTGCGAAAATATCTCCTCGCGTTCCTTC
>Ga0307515_10001315_pt1 | contig 56393 bp, 58 predicted proteins | sample 17_EM_MG_FD_194513 | JGI IMG/M metagenome (GOLD analysis project Ga0307515, IMG submission 194513) | Populus trichocarpa ectomycorrhiza microbial communities from riparian zone in the Pacific Northwest, United States - 17_EM | ecosystem: Host-associated > Plants > Roots > Unclassified | place...
GAGTAATTCTTAGCGGGATTATACTCAGACCGCATGTCGATCAATTAGTCAAGCACACGTTGATTAGCGGATTCATTTATGATGACGCAATTATGTCGCCATTACTGGGAAGTGAAAAACCTTCAGCAGTGCGCATAATTATTGGCCACACCTACTATATCTTATCTAGCGGGACGACACACAGTTAAGTTGTGCTTACGCATAATTACGTGTCCAGCAGACGTTAACGCAATATGCGAGTAAGAGGGAATCTGCAAGCTCGTGCGCTAGGCAGAGAGAACAACTTGCAGCTATCCCTGGTCTACGGAAGGTCGAGACCTAAGCATGCGGTGTCTGAGGGATTAATCACATTGGCTGAAGATAAGAGGCCTGAAGCGACCCTGCTCATTGGTTTGAGTTAGTATGGATCACGACGTCATACCAGTTTAATCTATACGATGATTCGTGTCATAAATCCACGTTGGCAGAGTATCGGTCGGTCGCCGATTAAATCTCTGACGCAATGCCACACATCCTTATCTAAGGTGAGGCAATTAATAGCGACAAGCTATTACATTATATTGCGATAAGCACTGATAAGACTACGAGTCGTCAGATGTTCCAACTATTGAACAAATGGGAAGCAAGATGTCTAAGTTGAAGTTACGAGTTGTCATATTAAGTGCATGCAATATCTTGAACTGAGGATGGCCCAGCGTGAGGGCATAGTGCCTTGAAACCACTCATACATGAACAAGATAACTTAAAGGGAATGGTTGGGATTATCAACGAGTCATTAATTTGATCTCGGCGATAAGCTATCAAGCAAACTATGTGTCATGGTGGACACCCGAAGGCAAGCTTGACCTGAGGGCCCGACTATATCAGAACTCGCATTGTCCCCGACAATGAAAAGAACCAAGCTCTAGAAGCAATCCACAGTCAGACATTACAAGCGAAGAACACCTTAAAATATTATTAAGAATTCTATCTATAGAAAACTTCAAGATTACTTCTTTAAATCACCTTCCAGAATATTCTCTCTATGTGCTCTACCAGACTGACACAATCTCAATACGCACATCATGCGGTCGTCGAGACTATCCGAGATCAACTACTGTACTTGAAAGATCAGCGTTGAACCCACATCTACTGAACTGTTCCATTGTACGCCGTTATACTCGGTATCGAATACGATGTACTCCGGTACATCACTACAGGGTTGTTGCCCATCAAAGAATTCTCTGAAGAGCGACCGTGGACGGACGAGGAAGAGTGGTGAGCTCTTACCAGTGGAACTAGATAAGAGGTTGAGTCTTGGGAAAGACGAGGAGAAAAGGGAGTTTAGATTGGCGGCTTTATTTAGTCTAATAAATGTTGTATTGATTATTGGGCCTAAATATCCCCATAACAGTGAGAATATCACACCTAGTATAAAGTCTCCCACTGAGCTGCACAGAGGTCTTATCAGCTGTTCCGGAAGTGTTCCACAGCTGTGTGCAGAAGGTCTCAGAGGCTCTCATAGTCGCCCACTGCCGTGTGCAGAGGTCACAGCTGGTACAAACTTTCATTATCTTATCAGTAAAATATTTTAGCGCCTTCAATGCAGCTCCAAACCTGGAGGGGCATTCCACTGCATCCGACAAAGCTTTTGCAGTATCAGAGTGCACTATGCCTTGTTCCTGGGGAGCAGGGAAGTGGCTGGAATAACCTAGGAGCACTGGTCAGTGCGACTGGAGTGGCTGGGAGGTTAGAATGTGGCATCTGGACCGTTTTGCAATTTGCTAATGAAAAGTCGCCAATGATATCTCATTTCCATCCAGATATTACAATAACCCACAGCATGCCAATTGCCTTTCTATGGAAATCAGCCAGCATGAACTTTGCTAATTGAATCAAATCAGACAGATTATAATTGGGAGTGGTGATTTTCCAGTTGGCATGTATCCAGACGATGTGAAAATCTATGAAATGGTCTTTATTTATCATCAGGATCTCTGATCAACATTCAATACGCATGTAGAGCATGTGCCAATCTATCCTTCCAAGACAAGTTGGAATGATCCTGGTGTATCTGAGTAGAATGTATGCAATGTTATCTCCTGGCGGGGGAGAGCAGATACATAGGTAATTCTGATCTCCTTTTGTGTAGGCAGGGCCCTGGCAGCAATCTGTTTTACATTGGTGGATGAGATTGCATTACCCTTTTATCAGCAGAAGGTACAATTGTCATAAAGCCATATGCAAACCTCTGAGACACTGCAGTCAACTACACAAGTCCTCCCAAGTAATTTTAGATGTTTCCAAATCACCCTGAAGTGAAGTGGAGCACTCTGAGCTGCTGCAAAAGTATTCTCAGATACTGCTGAGAGCACCTGCACAAATGGAGGTAATTTTCAAGATCCTATCAAATGTGATGCCGACCATGGTGAAATTTTGGGGTAGCTCGGACCTCTGCCTGAATATGTAGGAGCACCTACAACCACTGGGTAGGTCGGGAGAAGAACCTTAAACTTCGTGCTTGTATGTCAAAGGCAGTGATTCTTTGAGTCCCACACGTCACTTCGTCTTTCATATTGATCTTTGTCTAGACTGTTGTTTCACAATGACAAGATGAATTACTATTCAATATTATAGTGTGAATTTGCAATTACATTTAATCTCGTTATATACATATGGCCCATCTTGGAGTTGATGGTTATTGAAGGCTATCCGAGGTACACCTGGAAATGCTGTCTAAATCAATTTGTCGTCAAATTGGTAGGTAGTGATTCAGTGAATTTGAAGATGCACTTTAAAGAAATATGTGCCTACACCGGGGTGTAGACATGTTGTATAGAGGTACAGTTGCATACAACAAGATAGTGAGTATTTGTGAAGCAGTAAGTGGTAAGATATATGCAGTACAGATCAAAATGCCATAGTGGTGACGTACCTTAACTGGCCCTTACCCTGCCCAACATCACTTGTTGCCATTGCATTACTCCCCTCTTTAGGTCTACAGCTAATGGGCAGCTACAGCCACAAAGAGAAAAGAAAAGGAAAAAGAAACGAGGCAGCAGCAAAATGTAAATCGGTCCGAGAGCAACACGCAATCCTCCCAGACACTCCAGGCGACCTCACCAGTCCTTCAAAGTACTTCTAGATGCTCCCAGACCCCCCTGGAGCTAAGCAATGTGCTCACGGACTCTGCAAGAGCATTGTCAGGATGCTACGAGATTTGACTTATAAGATAGTCAAATTTTGGAGCTCCTGGGACCTCTTCGCAGATCTGGGTGAGACTTCAAGAGCAGCTGAGACCAGCGCACAGCGCTGTGGGATACTTGGTGGCGTATTCTCACAGCAGTTGTTCTTACACAACCACAAGGCATTTCGTCTTATCATATTCATCTTTGTTACAGTCACAAGATTTGCTTCATCATAATATAGCAAGCATTATATAAGTCTCTGTATATATATACATCGGGTCAATCTGGCCGCAGATGGTAGTCGAGCATAATAGGGGGAGCACCTGGACACACCCATTGTGAGAACTTAGAGATGCACCACTTCGAGGCTGTTGCGGTGAAACGATGGAGCTAGAAGGCAGAGAGCTCACCATTGACACTCCGCCGCACCTCATGTGACATCCAAATGGAATTCATGAGAATGAGCGGTTCCGCTTTGAAGCGAGTAGGAATCAGGTGGGAAGATATGATACTACCCGGCGTTGATGATCCTCGACATCTCGGACAGAGCGAGTGAGACCAAATGTTGCGAACGATATAGTGTGTATTTTCATTGTACGATGAGATGAGTTGGAAATGAGATAATGTCTCTGTACTCCCCGTCACTATATCCACCTCCGTTACCTCTGGATTTCCGTACAGCCGGTGTCGTTCCTTTCAGACTGACTTCGAGGCTGTGATCGAGCGAGTTTGGAGATTCACTTGGAGGCCGTGATTGGGGGAACTTGGAGGCTGTAATCAAGTGTATTGGGAGATTCACTTGCAGGCCGTCATGGAGTGAACTTGGAGATGCACTCCGAGATTGTGATCGAGCGAGGTTGGAGATGCACTTGGAGGCCGTGATCGAGCGAGATTGGAGGAGTACTAGGACTCGGTCAATCTGGAGGTCGTAGTTTGGGAGGGAGGCGTGACAAGAGCTCAGATTCTATTCATCGGTTCACTTGTAATTGTGGGAATGTAGAGAATTGAGTACAAGATGGTCTCCTGAGAGACTGACTGGGAGCGAGAGACAGTCGATGTTGGGATGATGCAGTGTGCGGTGTACGCAGTACTCAGTGTATGCTGTACTCGGTGAATGCTGTACTTGGTGTATGCAGTACACGGTGTATGCTGTACTTGGTGAATGCTGTACTTGGTGTATGCTGTGTTCAGTGTATGCTGTACTTGTCGTTAACTCTTGATCATAGCATGGAGAAATAGAGAGGGATGACATAACTTTGTGTTCTTAGGTGATGGTAGAGTTGAGGACGAGAAGAAAAGAGATGAGAGGAGATGGGGGAAATCATCATGAGAAACTGGGACTGAAGAGAATTTTGTGTGCGAGTCAATTGACCATCCCTGATATGGCAGGTACGAGTCCCGATCTGGCGTGTAATGACACCAATAGGTGGTCTTCACAACTCAATCAGGCAAGTTGTAACACTGATTTCTCATATCCACTCGTATCCTCCACATCGTTCTCATCTTCATCCCCCATCTCTCTCTTTCTCATCCATAACTCTACCATCATTGCAGAACACAAAGTTAAGTCATCCCTCTCTATCTCTGCATGTCATGATCTTGAGTTGCCACCAAGTACAGCAAACACCGAGTACAAGCATATGCTGAGTACAGCATACACCGAGTTCAGCGTACACCAAGGTACAGCATACCCCAAAGTTCAGCACACCCTAATGTACAGCATACACCGAAGTACAGCATCCACGTAAGATTCTTTGTCTTCCCTTCATTCTCATGATTACAAGTTGACCCCTGAATGTAGCGTCAGCTTCCAGCGTGCCTTCATACCCGATCGACCGCCATCAGCGAGCTTTCGAAGAGAGCTCAAAGGTTAAGTCACCTTGTCGCATTCCCACGGTTGAGAGTTAACTAACTGATGAATAGAGTCTCAGCACCCAGCGTGCTGTCCATCGAGCGCCAGTAAGTAGTCATCCAAACTCGCTTGATTACGGCCTCCAAGTTCGCACGATCGCCGCATCCAGGTGCATCTCGAAACTTACTCAATCACAGCCTCCAAACCAAGTTTATCTCTAAACTCGAACAATTACAGCCTCTAAACTCGCTCGATCATGATCTCGGAGTACATGTCTAAGTTTACTCGATTATGGCCTCCAAGTGCAACTCCAAATACGCTTGATTACCGCCTCGGAGTGGATCTCTGAGTTCACCCGATCGTCATCCTCAGGCGCACCTCCAATTGCTCTCACGCACTGCCTGCAGCCAGTCCAAATATACCGTGTGTAGATGGGTAGCTATATAGATACATAGAAACATATATGAGAATACAAACTGAATACATGAGTTTTCAACATTGTTGAACGATAAGTAATAGCTATGATTTCCAGGCGCACCAGCAGCGTTCCCAAAGAAGCTGTTGTTTTTCCCAGACTGCTCTGCTGTGATTCGAGGTGCTCCCAAACATGACGCTGGCGCTCCCAGGTGTGTCGCCAGCGCTCCCAGGTGTTCCCAGGCTTCTCGTCGGCACTCCTAGGCTTCTGGCCGGCGCTCCCAGGCACTCTGAAGGCCGGCAGGAATTCCCTCCTGGGGTCTGATACTCTCCTGAAATTGACGCATCTACCTTTGCACTCCACATCCTCTCTGACACTCCTGGAGGCTTCCAGCGACTAAAATACATTTTGCTGATGAGAATAAACAATTCATCATACAAATGGTATAGTAGAAATCCACATTGGCCCACAGTGCATTAGTATGATGTGGTAGCCTCCTGGTGAATATAGGTCATGGGGAAACTCCACCTTCTTATGGCTGAGGTGCGGGGAACATGACATATGTGGTGGTGACATACATACAGGGCGAGAATCTATTCAAATGTGATGCGAAATGAATGAAGAAGCAGAGTACAACTGAACATTCCAAAATGTGGATGGATCCTCCATATCTGCATTGAGAACCGTGTACCTCTATTGCCAGGGCTGTTCATAGTGATCTCGGCGAAAGGTTGTCAACCAGATCTTGAGTGTTTCTGATATGTTCTGCTGGCATGCAGTATGTGAAAATATAGTTGTATTCAGCCCATGAGCTTAGGTATTGCAGATTTCGATAGCATGGCCTAGAGTGGAATACAGAGTTTACATGTCATCTCAACAGTTCGTTGACAATGAGCAGAGCTGGTTCTAACGATGGTTGGCTTCTTAAATGGTGGTCTATAATGATGGAGAGGTGATAGGTGGAAAATATAATGATTTTGCATACCATGTCTTAGTTTTGAATAGTACTTGTCATGTTGAGGTTTTAGGTATTCTGATTGATAATTATATTTGCGGTATATGGTCCAGCATATGCTTGATTGTTTGTAATCATATTGCATTCCGCCAGATAGCAGCCATGGCACAAAGATTTTATTCTCTGCCCTCCCCCTCCTCCCAAAATCCCAATCACTCACTCAGAGTTGGGAGCCCCTTGGCACAGTTGCAACAGCAGCACCCTGTGCAACCTCCGGGTATTTTCCACTTCCCTCTGCAATCATGACAGCCCAGTGTCACCACATGGAATTTTACCTGGCTCTCCTAAATCCCTCCACTGCAGCCAAGCTGGTTCCCACATCTGCATAACGTAATTGACCCCAATCCTGTCTAACCTACTTACCCCACATAGTGGTAGCTGGATCAAATATCCCTTGTTATCATCCTGGCAGGGTTTCATATGAAGTTCTCGCTGTGGAATACCCCAACCACCCGAACACAGACCGGGATGACAGAGTCAAAGTCATTAGTGATCACTCCCATGGTCATCCACTGAGCACTGACCATCATGAGGCTAGGCCCTGGAGGGCAGGTGGACAGTTCAGAGTACACTAGTATGGATATCTGCAGTTCTGTAAAAGTAGGATGTTCCCATTGTAGTCGTTTGGAATGTTTGAGTAGTGTGAGTGGCTTTCAGAAACTTCATCATTGAACTTGCTGCACATTCATAATCTGAAGTCGTACTCTGCCTGGCAGGTCAAAAAGCTTCGATTACTCACATAATTCATCTGGAACTGGTTAGTTGGACCGCGGAATGGGGAGAACTGTTTGGTGTCAAAGCTGAATAGCGTGACAGAGTATAATCAATGAGATACAATTGCCCCACAAAGAACAATGGGACACAGATTGATAAACAAACTGGAGATGAAGCCAAAGTTAAACCTCGCACTCACCCAAAGAGTGGAAAGATTGTCAAAACTAGGCAGAGAGGTGTGTTGTTGAAGGTGTGTGTATATGGTCCAGCGTGCTCCAAAGCAAGTATGTTGGAAGGCCTGCATGTTCACAAGGTCCTGGTTGCATGTTATACTTTCTCTTTCACATCGAAGTTCATCTCTATACTGCTGATATACTGTATGTGTGCCATATTGTCCTCGAGTATGTTTTTTTAGATACTTCTGTGAGTCTATACCATGCCTGCCATTCATGACTTAGCCTGCATATGTGATCAGACACTGGCAGCAGTGGGCAGCATGAATTACATGGTACAATGGCAGTTGTAATTCACCCAGCATGGTGTTATCAGTGTGGAGTGTTGAATAGAGATATTCTAGGCAAATTCTGCCAGCAGCAACAGTTTGACCCAGTTATCCTGCATGTTGTTGCAAAAGGCTCAGATATAGTAATCAATTATTTGGTTTGGCTGCTTCGTCTGGAAATGAAGCTGGGGGGTGGAAGGCAGTCAAGAGTCTGTACATAACTGTACTGTGCATGGTACCTATCATTGACAATTGACTTGTGAACTCTTTGCAATGATTGGTGGTAATATTGTCTGGTACACTGCATTCACAGATCACATCATTGAACAATACTGGTGGAAGTGCTGGGCAGGCTATGCCATATCTTCAGGGGAGGTCTATTGACATTTTAGTCCAGCAGTTGATGATTGGCAAGATTCAGGTTCATGCTACTGCAGTGGACTCTGATAAGTCGGTAACAAACCCCATTGTAAGTTCCTTGCTTGCATGGCAACGCAGTGGATGTGACCTGTGGAGTTCATTCCGTGCACCACATGGTGTTTTAATTTGGTGGCATCACTTGCAGCTGGCAACATTCTTCAATATCTCTCAGTCAAGAGCAGGAACAACAAAATCATCTGATATGACGTGGGCAGCCGTCAGTGCTCCGAATTGACCAGATTTAGACATGATCAGGATGTTCCTGGTCTGTCTACTGTTCAGTGCCGTGGGCACATGTCACCTCTTCTTACATGTTAAATGTAGGTTGATTGATATCCTGTGATACTTATCTGTGATTAAAATATCAACCAGGGATGGTCATATGTATGTGGCTAAAAGTTCGATTTCCTGAGCTGTCATGATATACAGTAGAAGGTCTCCACAATATTCAGAGATAGTAGTCGCTGCTAAGGTTGTGAGGAGCCTCACAATTGCTCTCTGATAATTGATCTTGAGATTGGGTTTTCAGGACACTCCACATCAGCAAAATGTAAAATGGTTTGGAAGTCATAACTCAACCACTCAGCATTTCTGAACAGCCACATCGATCCTTCCGGAAGCTCCCAGAAGCTCCCGAACTGGCCGAATGCAAAACGATGTTCTGCTCAGGTACTCTCAGAGTACTCTCAGCTGCTCCTCAATGCTTCTGAAGTAGCGGAACCGAATACAAGAATATTGTAACTAGTATGAAGTTGTCTTGAGAATGCTATAAAATCGCAGCTTTAAGTTGGGAAAATTTCCGAGCCACTGGAACTACAATACTCGTCTCAAAGACGAATCCAGTGCACCTGGAGCCAGACTGTCCCGGAGTGATAATATATAATATTGATATTGAATAGTACAATTCGATAAATTATCTCACAGCTATACACCTGAATCGGGCATTTTAATCTGATTAATATACAGTCCAGTAAGTATCTAAACCAACATGTTTATTTACAAGCCATACGCTATCGATGCCGCCCAATGCAGCGTTCTCCCGCACCAAATGCCCCGGTCCAACTATTGCTCCAATGCATACAATATGCATCCTATTCGTTTGTTTGACAACCTGGACGAACCTGTCAACACAATCAGCCCAATCATGAAGAGCTTTGAACTTTGTTGGAATCACCACCACGTATTCTTGAGCTTGAGGACGTAATACCCATTGCTGAGTCTTCATGCTCCTCATAGAACAGGTCGATAATGTTTTCCCGGCTGGCAGGCGCTCCTGAAATTGAGGGATCTGATTAGGAGAAGTCCTGCTGAAGTATAATACAGGAAAACAAGAAATTCAACCTTGGAAGGTGTTATCGAGGTCATTCTCTTCACTTTGCATATACTGCACCCAGATGTTATGAGCTTCAGGCATGAACCCTTGGTTGGCATTGGTATATTCTACCTTGCGATCAAGTCCCAGACGCTCAACAGAAGTAGGGTTGTGAAATGGTTCACGGTAATACAATAGCCCATTCTGGAGTTTGATAAGTATACTGCCTTTGAGTACATTCTGATAATATCCTAGCAAGAGTCCACTAACTATGTATCACCAGTCTTTATGAATTTGCGAACGCAATGGCTGTCGAAAGTTGGGCATTCCGAAATCCTCTGTTGCATCTCTGAGTGAGGTCAATTCGATACTTTTGCACATTCCGCAGACATGGGTTGGTCTCAAATGTTATATGTGCTGTGTTACAGGGCGGATCAAGGGCTCGTCCTGAATTGTTGGGAGACGGAACCATTGGGCTCTGCATGAATGGCGCTGTCTATCCGTAGCAGACAGCAGGTTGAAACCCTTTGCTGAGTCAATACCGTACTAGCCTTGGTGTGCAACATATGACAGTGTCTCTTCCATATAGTCTAGACTGGTACAGCGGTCATTGTGCTTGAGCATCTGTCCAATGTAATTGACTTTGTTGCTGGATCGATATGCCTCTTTCACCTTGGCGATATGTAGCCTTTCAGCAATATCAGTGGTGAAATTGTCGCCGGAACCCATTTGCTGAATACACTGTGATATATGACTCACAAGATGCATCTTTGGGGATCCGAAATGGATTACACGCTGTTTGATGGCATTCCGAAGCGCCTGAATGCCAATTGTCTCCCACCATGCTTCACATTTGACCAACCGGATGGAGGATTCCTTCTTGAACCGCTTCTGTTCATTCGAGGTGATTCTATAGATCACTCTCTCCAGCTGGGTAGTGACCCGCTCTGTATAAACCAATCAGCAGGTTGTGGGGTCTGTCCCAAAAATGGATCGGCGGATCTGAAATTGCAGTTGCTTGTCGGTGGGCATGTTTCCCGCGCCGTAAGCCTCGTCTGTGGCGGTCGTTTTCAGTACGGCAAGTTCTTTGGCGAATTTGCTTCTGGGACCAGTTGCCTTAGTCCCGACTTCCTGCAATCGTTGTCGCTCATGACATTGGAATGATTTATCGAAATGCTTGGGTTTAGCAGGTGTCACCTGATGGATGTCGCGCTCCATTCACTCAATTGCCTTCTGACGAGCAGCATCTGAGCCAGTGGTTGCTGCTTGTCGGGCTCTGTTCAGGCGCACCTGAAATTGTCTACGTTATGTTGTGCAAACCTTTTCAGCCCCATACACAAGGGCATCAATTGCAGCATGAACTATATGAATCTTTTGTTCGCATAACTGATGGGATTCCCTTTGCAAGAGGTCATCCACTTTGGCCTTCGCAGACTTCAACATTTTCTGTTCTCGAAATATACCCTTCTGCTGGTAACATTGCTTGAGTGCATCATCTAGTGCTTTGTGGGATAGATCCGAGTGATTTTGTTGGCAAACAAGTAGAGAGAATTCACATAATGCCCGGATTGCTGCCATTACCATATCATCGGAGGCGTTTTCGGCCACAGTTTTCCCATAATCCTTGTTGCAGTCAGGAGTTGGAGCGCAATTCACTGCCAGTGTTCTGATCATTCGGCGGATCTCTTTACCTTGCCAGGTGCCACTTTTCAATGAATCGAATCGTTTAAAGAAGTGCTGCAGGCCGGGACATCGTGGTACCAGTGTGAATCGATTGTCAAATTGATCCTTGACATTTCTACCTTTCAGGTATTTAAGCAGCCTGTGCAATAAGTCTTCAACTAAACCCAGGAGCAGCTGATGCAATTCATCAGGCTGCTAAAGGCGACAGACAGCGCAGAGACGGCATTGCCAGAACTGGTTGCGGATTGGGTGGACACCTAGAGTGTGAAGAGCATTCATATTATTGTCCTCCAGCAGCTCCAAGTAAATATGCTGGTCTCTTGAGTTATTGAGTGGTTGAAAAGTGGAATGCCCCATCGGCGCACCTTGAGGTATTTCACACATTACGGATGAGCCATATGAGCATCGAGCAATCATGGCTTGTTCCGGATCATCCCCGGCCCATGCGGCCAAAAGACGGTTACATTGTTGCTGGAATCCATTTGCACAATCCCATTTCAAGCCTGGGCCAGTGATGTCAAGATGCCGAAGTTAAGACAGCGCAGTTCCAACCGCGGAATGCCATGCTTCATCAATGTCTTTGGCACCTTCTGTGGGACATAGAATCAGCCTGACATGGATTCTGGTGCGCTGTCCAGGTGTGCGGCGGATATCATTTCGAATATTACCAATTTACCGATTCAGCGGCCAGGCATGCTGATTGCCTGAAACATTGGTCAGGTGAGTCATGTCGGATGCACCTATGAATGGCACAATCGTCGGTCCGGAAGGAAGTTGATCCGGAGTCCCCCCCCACCAATCACAGCTGTTCATCTCACTGTAGATTCGACGACCCTGAAAGTCAGTGAGGCGCTTCGGTACAAAATCGAGGTGTGCCTGAAATGTGAGATGTGCCAAAAGACACTGGATACATTTAATAATATCCCTGTGGTAGAATGTTCCAAACATATGTGTATCATCTTCAATCCAACTATCGTCGCCAAGCCCGAAAACGAGTTCAGAGAGGAGCTTTTGTAAGGTATCTTCTGATTGGAATGATTCGATTTTGAAGTTGTCCGGTCCACGCCTGGGATGTTGATCTATCCAGGTTTTCGTTTGCTGGCTAAACGACTGAGCAAGATGAAAGTCGTGTGCGGACCGAAATGGATGCGATGGATTCCAGTGGTCTGAGCACTTGCGATGCTTGTTGTACAATCCAGTTGCTTTGCCATATGCTTGCCCCCGCGCATTTTCCACTCCATCTACCTGCCTATGAGTGTTTGTATTGGTCGGAACAGGGGTACAGGTGGGATCAGGCACCTTGGGTTCTATACGTCCTTCGGTGGGAGTAACTTCAGGTGGTGGTGCACCCGGTATGTTGTCTATGAGTATATCATTCATCGACAGCTTGTCAATGGCTATTCAGGTGCACCTTCCTCTAGTCAAACCATGATGGTTCAGGGTGATCGCAGCTGGCAGGTGGCAGAATCCCGTTAGGTATTAGCCCTTTATTCTTCAATATTGGGTAATATCATTGATTGTGAGCTTCCAGTCGGTTATCGTTGAATGAATTCTTTTGCAGATACAGTGTTTAACATGTTTCCGGCGAGTGTTGACCATATTTGAAACGTGCTCAGTGTCCTGACGAATCTCGATGATGCTTCAGGGGGTATTGATTGTTGCTGGATTGCAGCCTCAAGGATATTTGTTTGATGTCGAGCTAACTGAGGTTAGCATATCACTTTCAAAGCTGCATCCCACCACACCAGATGTAGAGGAGGGGTAAAACAAAGTCACCTCACGATCAGTTTTCTTCAAAATCCAGCATAATATTTATCAAATCCCGCTCAATGATGCTGTACATTATCTACTCGAATCCGTTAGCCGAGAAAGTTTCTTTTGTCATGACTGCGATCAGCTGCGAATACTGTTCATCAGGTGCTACTACGATCGGCCGTGTTGTATACTATGTCATTGAGGCATTGTGCAGAGTATATCTACGCTCGAGCCTCATGCAGCGGATAACATCAGTTTAATACAATGAATAGGTGGGTTTCCCAGCTGGCTGTATGCCCACTCACTGATGATCATCGAGAACCGATAAGGCTGGTAGGATGTTTTTGTCAGTAACAATCCTTGACCGGTAGGTGGATCCTGAGAAGACAACAAGGTTTACAGAAGGATCTGAAAAGGAAGCAATCACTGTTGCAATCAGACTAACAGGCCTCATATTGAATCGAGTAGTAGGTTGTACACACACATTTTGAATGTATAATGCCTAGTCGTGCTAACCTACCAACCGGATATATTTCTTGTTGGTTTCCTGGATATATCATGTTGTATCCCATTTAGGACCTTTACCGTCATGAACCGAAAATGGTGAGCATCTATCCAAGATACTAGTATAGGAATTCGAGCATATAACAAACGAAGGCAGGATGTGTGTGATTATGATTTCTTTTTCTCAAACGGATTTCATGGGATCAAAGGTGCGGTGAAACACTGTAGTCCGTGACGAAGAAGATGGATATAAGAGGCCTTCATTCCGCCGAAAGTCACCAATACCTTCGATATTCTCAACCATACTCCACTTCATTTGAAATCACTAATTAAATTAATAATTTGTTTACCACAGTCTTTTGTTCACTTACAATGTCGACGAATGGATCTCCACCGAAGACAACCAATATGGCTCCAATCGGTGCGCTGTGCGACTCACCTCAACGCCCAGAGGACAATGTGGGAGTGTCAGATAATAATGCTGGAAATACACCAAGCAAAGACACTCAATCCGGCCTACCCCCGAACCGATTTCAACCACCTCCGGGGCATAGTAACCTGCCTTTGCAGCTACCATTCCCAGGTGCTCACCAGTTCTACCACCCTGCCCCATGCAGCATGACACCAAGCTCGCAACCAAGCTCAAGTGCAACCCAAGGATATCCGAGTCATGGGCCATCGTGGCAAGGATACAACTTCCACCCAGGAGGTTATGGTGGATCTCAAATGTTCCCCCCTCAGCAATTCCCAGGACGGTGGCCGCCATCTGTGGGTGCACCTCGAGTGCCTCCAGCACTGCCTGGCAACAATCCAGTTAGTCGGGGGACATCTTCCGCCTCTACTCCATACGAAAAACTACACAGCACATCTGGGTGACCACCCATTAGCCACCCAACCAAAAAATTTCACCCGGCGGCGGAACCACACAGGACAGAGGTTGCAGGGATTGTGGAGATGCCCCCATTACCAGAGATTTCTTATAACAAATTGCACGCAGAATGAGAGAGCGATGATTCGTCGGACTTGGGTGGGGCCGAAGGCAAAGCCCCAATCAGCTTGAGGCAAACGGACTTCTCCTTGACGCAATTTGGCACAAGGATGGGGCAGCCCAACTTTAGTACATTCAACAAGTGGAAGAAAGTATCTGTGGCTGGGTTTCTGGAGAACAAGCATTGGTCCAATATGCCGGGACAGAACCTTTTGCAACAGCTGCGTGATGGATCCCTGCACTGGGAGACGGCAGTTGCAAATGTTATGGAGACTTTCGAAACCTGGCTGCCTTGGGAAACGATTGATACTGCCGAATTGATTCGCTGACAGTGGGTTGAGATGATTTGGAAGAAATGTGCAGGTGCGGTTCGGGAAGAGAGAAAGATGTGAAGGCGAGCCAGCAAGTGACTGGCAAGGTGTTTGGGAGAGCGTGTGGGCAACAAAGCAATATGTAAAACCCCAGATTGCCAAATTCAACTTTCATGGTTGTGATTCGTCGAGTGCCAAACGGCAAGAATGACCAGACATCTAGCGATCAACTCCAAGCTTCGTACACAGATGTGAGGCACTGGGAGGAGCTGATAGATTTCTTCGAAAGAAAATTTGGCCGGAATGAACCATACTCTCTGACAGCGATATACAAATGCAACTTGACGCAGGAAGAATTGGATGAAGAGTATATGGGATCATAAGCACCCGGGCAAATGATGAATGACCCTCTGTCTGGTCAGATTTCATCCAACAGTTCCGTTTGAAATGCCTTCAAGTTGAAACTGGGACACAAGGTCAAATTATTTTTAGTAGAAATGAAGGCAGCGACAGGGAAGGATATTGCGGAGCACGTAATGAGACCGGCCAAGGTAATCCCCACTTGCCTTGTTATGGTAAGTTATATGCACTGCTAATCAGCATACTTAGACTTCGGAGGTATCTGATGAAAATGAACAAGTGGTGGATGAGCAGGCTGGTGGGAAAGAGATAGACTTTATTAATGTAAGTTCTGATTGAGTGAATAGAATTGATTATATTTCACATATTATTTGGTCCAAATGGTTGTCTGCGAAATACCTAACATCGCGATGAATTCCAGGAGTGCCGGGGTATAAGCCAATCAGTCCAACATACCTCAGAGCAACGCAACGAGATCATTGAGTACAAAATGAAGACTGACCAAGTTGCAAGAGAGGTTCAGGAGGAAGTGGATGGCGAGGAGGTCCTCAATCCAGATAATACCCGCTCACTATTGAGCACTGTTCTTAACACAATCCACAACGAATTTGGACATCAGTGTCATGATTGGGCGGTCAGGCTGCTGAATGCCCATCATATTCGCCAATCGACCGATGACCGTGTTGCAGGCCAGAACTATTCCATTCCAGGCCTACCCGGAACTAAGTGTCTGGCACACCAGGTTTGGGCCATCTGGTTCCCTGTGAGGAGGTGGGTTTGGGATGCTGATATGCCAGGAGCACTGGTGGCAGATGAGATGGGTCTTGGACAGACTTTCACCTCGGTTGCAGTGGCAATGCTTTGCAAATTGGTGCCTGAGAAAGTTGTAATGGGGTTGCCACTGTCCATTTTATAGGGGAATACCCTTGAAGAGTGGGTGATTTTGGCACAGAATGACTTTCCTTGCATTGTAGGTGATGAACAGGAGTGGTACCGACTGCAGAGATTGAATTTTTTGCCCCGCCACCTGTTGCAGATCCAGACAACACCACTTCACGGGCATCCAGCACATATCTCGGCCCATGACCCAGTCTCGGTGGTCACCCTGCCCAGAGTGGCAGAGACCTTCAAGACAGTCATTGACGAGATGACACGTGCAACCGATTTCAAACTGGGCAACTCGTCGCGCGCCAAAAATCCAAATCTCACCCAGGAGGATCCGAACACCACGATTGACAAGCCGGAAAACGGATGGAATATCCACATTGTATTGTATGATATCTTAACATCCAGAGCGAAACCATCAAGCAATGGCCGGCTCTCACACTGTTCATGGAGTTTTGGGATTTTTGATGAGTTTCATTGGTACACAACAAAAAATATCGTGGGCTGGAGAATTGCGACAAATGCGAAAATTGGATTCAAACTTCAAGTCGCAGCTACACTGGGATTCCATTCACTCTATGACTGGTGTTATCAGATGATGTGGCTGTTGTCAGGTGCACCTGACGATCCAGAGGATGATTGAGTTACACTGTATTCCCCTGTGAGGAGTTTGATGCATGCCATCTGGACTGAAGACCAGGACACTCAACAAGATGCGGCACACCGGATGATCCAAATTGCAAAGCCCTGGATAATCAGGAGGCGGTCAGAATCGAAACTCGCCACTGAGGGACCACTTGTTCGGATATCGAAGGAGAATGCCCACCTTGTTGATCTCGAATGCACTGAGGAAGATCAAGTTCAACTACTGAGCCTTGTGGAGAGATTCACTTCACAGGGTGCTTCAGGGGAGTGGAGGGTACATAGTGTTAACAATGGTTCCAGGTTACCAGGTTTCGGTCCGGGTTGGAACCAAACTGAAGGCGCCGGCCCTGGTCAGGAACCTCCAAGCACCCCGAAACGCCTTGTCTTGGCGTGTTCATTACCCGGAACGGACATACACCCACGGTTTTGTGGCCTGGTTGAACCCAGACCGCAGTTCCATTTTACATTCCCCGCAGCTTGGGCTCGAACTTAGTATCTGAGTTCTGATCATATCGTGACATGATGAATACGCAGATTATGCAGTTTTACCAGATCTTTCACCTCCAGCATCCACATTTCTGATCCGATTGATATTCGTTGAGTGGCTGTGAAATAAGGGCAAATTTGAAACGAAATTCGCGGGTTATGGATAGCGACTCAACCAATATTGATCCGATTGCAAATCTGAATGCGTGAGGTGATAATGCGGCTAAAACTGCACAATCTACGTATTGATCATGTTGTGGTACGATCAGAACTCAAATACTTAATTGGTGCCAACATTGTGAACTTGAAATGCCCGGTTTTTGGTGGTAAAACCGGCCCATTCCCAATGGTCCAGGTTTATTGTGTGGTAAGACCTGGTGCCACAGTCCGGTTTTGGGTTGAACTGGAACCGGAACCAACCCGCAATTTCGGACCCTTTGCCAACACTAAGGGTACTTAGATGGTGGCTGGAGTGTTCCTCATTGGTATTGGGAGACGCCGAGAATCAGAATGACGTTTTAGGAGAGTGATATGATGAATGGCCACACAATACTTGGGTGGATTCTGCAATTTTTCGATGACTGCGAGACACATTTCTGCCAATGCTTGTCAATGCACCTGCGGAGTATCCCTAACCCGACGAAGATGAAGTATCAACAGAGTCGCTCCTGCACTAACCTGAAAGTGATAAATGTTCCGTGCCTCGTACACCTACTCCGCAAATGGCCGTGATACTCTATCCTCTGCCTGGCCAGGTTTGTCATTTGAAGTGGTGGCTCACAAAGTTTTTTGCGGATCATTTGGATATTTTCTACATGTATGCGGAATTGGGCAATGATGAGCACTCCGAAATGCAGCTCAAATTCCAGAATTTGCCCAATCCCTCTGTGTTTGTAACTGCACCCAATGTGGGTGGGACAGGCCTCAAACTCACAGCAGCAAACCATGCGGTAATATCTCAGAAGTTCTGGGTATTGAATGCGCAACGTGAGGCATTTGCATGGGTTGTCCAACTGGAGCAACACCGAGGTCCACACACGTGGCTATGAAACACTAGACCCAATGGTTATGATAACAGAGCGAGTGATCTTCACCGGCTCGCTGGAGTGGCTCGAATGAGAGTCCTGCATAGTCTGATGAGCCAACTGAACATCACGATGACGATGATGTACCAGATTCTGGAGTGTCGTCAGGACCCTACGGAGCAGCTTACGGAGCATGTAGACTCTGCGCCGTCAGATGGTGAGGTTGAACGATAATTATCAGGACAGTGAAATCAAGGTACGCCTCTTTAAACAGTCAACCAACACAATCTCTCCAACTGATGCAAAATAGTCAAATGGTATGGAGAATAAGATGCAATTGAGGACGCCAGGAGTATTGGTTAGAGTTCAATTCCCTTTCGTGTCAGTTGATTACAGTGATGGATATGTGAAGATCTCACTGGGAAACTGAATCTGAATCATAGCCTCATTTGGATGAACTAATATGTGATGAACAGCAGGTGAGCCGGTGTAATGGTGAACTATGTGAAATTCCACGGTGCCGTATATTCTCTTCTGAGAATCTGTCGAAGCTGCACCCACTGCGCACCTTCATCCTATATTGTCCATGTGGAATAGAGATACCAAGATCTGCGAATGAAATCCGTGTTTTCAGGTGCGCCTTAACCTCCAAGCTTGATTCCAACTATTTCTTGCTTGTCTATTTCAGGCGCACCGGATACTAGAGTCACGATAGAAATCTTGATATTCACTGAATCAACAATGTTGAATACTTTACAGTCGATTTGCACAAGAGAATCGCTGTCGACTTCTCAACTCTCCTGAGACAGATCGAGTACTGTATATCTCTAATCAACCAGGGACAGAAAGACTGTCTAAGCAATATTGAATTGATGTATCGTATCCTAAGACACGGCTTGGGTATTCCAGGCTGACCCGAAGCATACAGCCAAATATTTCCTCGCTCAGGGATGAAGTTCCGGCCCACCCCAAATGCACCATCCTGTCGAGTTTGATTGTCTCAAATTTGACACCGCACGCATATTCTATTCCCCGGCCAATTCTGACAAGCCACCACTCATTATTATCATATGATCTTACTCCAGGCACGCCTCTGAACCATGTATCCCCACTTTGCATTACTCTTGAATGATTCATTTTGCTCCATTCCAAGCATATTTGCTTCCTTCCTGAATGCTTTGAATCTGTGGCTGCCAGCACACACTGAGCGTCATCTTTCAGACACTAATCTTTTAGGTGCAGGTGCTACTCATCCCGCTCGGCCTCAGCTAATACCTGTATCTATGCTTGATTGGTATGTGAAGGCCACCGCATAACTGCCATAACTGTCACGCTCTGTGTCAACGTATCATTTGGAGGAAGGTGTCCGCCACAAGTTTACCTTAGATGGACAGCCCTGGGCGATATGTAATCACACTAAACTGGATTTTGACTCAGAAGTATCTTCGGGCCTGACATTTCCAAGATGCTAAAACAGCTTCTGTCGTTTGGGCTCCATAATTGAGCTGCAGCTTGAGAGAGTGAACATTGAAAGACAGATTCTGCTCAGCGATTCTGCAGATGACCGGCAACTCCCGCTCACTTGGATTCCACACCTCCTCGCATACGCTTCATCTCACAACGCTTCTAATGCAGACTTAACTACATTTTGACCAACATGTATGTTTTGGCCGACAAAAACCTTATCTTAAAATAGATTATATGAACCGATTTCTATCCAGAGAGCTCAAAGAGATAGCATCTGAATGCCAGTCTTTGGGCAGTAGTTCAATCGGTGACTGAATGCCAGTCTTTGCGCAGCAGCTCACCTGGGAATCGGCAAGCTCCCACCCACCTCATATATTGAAAGCCTTAAATTCGTGACAAATCATTAACAGATGATATCTGATTTCCACCAACATCCAATCTCAAGAGTGCATAAAGAACAACTTGTGATGAAAGCTCGAGTTACGAAAAGGCAGTTTCTGAGAGTACAATTAATTGTTACAGTAAAGCGAGCCTACAATCCCAGCCATTACGTTAGATTGAATCCTGTATGCCGACTCAATGCTAGCTGCACATGAATCGCCCGGAACTGCAGGCTGTTATTCGTCTTTCCACTCTCAGATGAAGCTTCATGATCCATTCCTATCGTTCTTATGCACTGCTTTGAACCCCAATCTTTATGTTAAGTCAACATTGTATCATTGGGACTGATAATGAGTCTGGGATTAAATGATACGGTGTTTACAAGATATTATGCGCGACATCTCAATGTGAGTGACTATTTATAACCCATTCGCTAGCAATCTTGGCATTGACGACAACAGCAATCGATTAGACTACCCCTGAATCTTCATCATACCTTTACCGTTCTCTCTCTATGTTTAATCTCTCGTTTGTAACCCCATATTCTCCATCATCTCTTACACTGACTGCATACATATGGTGATTCAGCAGACTCGGACCACTGAAAGTGCAGTTCTGCAAACGACATTGCCTAATCGAATGCTACCTTTGGTGCAGAATTCTAAAACGACAGAATATCGTGAAAGTAGGGTGTCCTTCCAACAGGTATACCGCATTCAGAGATTCATATTTATCCACTATCAGCAACAAACTCAATTTGAACCCATGTAACTTCAACTGTTGCCACTCTCCAAGGTCCCAACTGTATCCTCTGTCGAAGATCTGCAAGATTCTTCAACACACCGACAATTCTGTGCCGCGCGGTCACCTCCGACATGCTCGAACGAGAGGAGTAATGAACTACCTTCGGCGGAGTCATTTGCTGGGGCTATTATGGGCAACCCATTTCTCAGTATTCCATATGTCTGGTCCTGAGAGTTAATTAGCGATACAACCATGTTAATGTTTTGAGTTCTTCAGGTGCGTCTGATTCACTTCTATGAATGTTGGCATAAACCAACCACCAATTCTTGCATCAATAGGGTACTTGGATACAAGTGCTAACATTCGGGAATTGGGGGCATGAAGAATCCATTCAACTTGGTGCACTTGACACTTTCTAAATCACAACCAAGAACTAGCACCAACAATATAAATATGAACCGCCAACCTGTCGTGCTGACTCTTTCCAGGCACGCCTCGAATGGTATCCTCCTCAGCTGAGCATCACTTTCTCCAGGCACGCCTCGAATTGCATCCTCCTCGACCACCTGATGTTTCGTCGCCCAGGCTTCCCATTATTCTATTAAACTTCGTACTATATTAACCCTTATATACTTCTCTCTACATTCCCAACTTCACTTCATCAAACATGGAACCTGCAGCCAGCCAGGTGAGGAATCACTATTCACAGATAAATCAAAAAGCACACCTTGAGGGAGCACTTGCATGTGCGTTCCAGAAGACAGCCAATCTTCATTGCCGATCAAATGTTTGAACTTCCAACCCATCTATCAACTATACCGTTGGATATAGCTAATGTCCGGGCAATAATTCTGATCAAGCAGGATGATGACCATCCCGTTTGGGGGATCAACAGTGACCAAAGTGAAGACCCTGCAGAGTCCACACTGTCATCCGATATCGAACAAGAGGATTTGGACAACCGGCAGGAGGTCCTACATCTAGACCAGGCACGCCATGCTAAGACATTACAAACCGCAACGGTTCCACTTCCAACAACATGGGGACGTACCAACAATATCACTGCCCACACTCCTCTTCCCAATATACGACATCCAGCCGGGGCCATAGCACCACCATTGCTCAAACACCAGAAGTCAACCATCAACAAATCACGCAAGTCAGTCGTTGTAAAGGCGCTCCCGCTTCCAAAGGCCGGTGGAGACCAGAGTGTTCCTCAACGAAAGGCCAGTGGAGATCCTCACGTTCCTCAACACCAAACGGCGACCATTGAGGTAGCGAAACGGTTGATGGAGGAAATCTTCTTCACAAAGACTCCCTGGCCAATCATTTCTGATGAGAAGTACTCGATGGTTGACGACGCTTGCAAACTAGGAATTGACGCCCAGCATTGTCAGTGGGCATTCACTGGTGTTCCTGTTGGTGCGCCATCAGTGTGTCAATTGCCCGGCGGTCCATCTTTCAAAATTGATCCGTACACCCGAGAACCTGTAAGTGTATATTCTATTTTCTGCTCTTCGATTGGACTTATAAGGATACTCAACCCCAATATTATGAATAGTTAAAACTAAAGATTAGAACCGTTCGAGGGCGTTTTGCAGCTGGAGCTCGTCGAACAATTGTCCGCAGTTACCAGTAGGTTTTACGATCAGAGACTGAGCTTGGAAGCCCAGTTAAGGATCTCCTGTTTGACAATGCTTATCTCTTGAAGGTCATCAGTGATAAGAAATCATGGTTCACACAGATGGAAGTGCTCGACTTAATCCACCATCAGGGTTTCTTCGCCGCCAATCGCTTGGTGAGTCAACCGACCACATTGGAGTTCTTTCAACCGCTCTCACTGCAGATGTCAGCACATGTGGCCCCAGCTATTCATTGGGCGCTGTCTGAGTATACCACTGGAAAGAAAGTTACAGTTATGTTGTCTCAAGATGAATATCAAAGTAAATTTTGCCCTCCCACAGTGATAGATTGTATTACTGCAGAAGCCATTACACACATCAATTACACATTGTGCGGCTGCTTCAAACCCCCCCAATGGTGATCCTCCAGTATAATCGGCGTTCCTCGATCCCTGTCGGCGCTCCTCAGTCTGGATCGGCCCTTCGATATTTCATTCAGTACTCCATCGTGCCTTGTCTGTCTGCGCTCCCCCTCCAGGATTGGCGCTCCTCAATCCCCTCCTTGACCTTGATTAGGAGCGCCTCTATTTCATTCCAGACTCTTTACCTCCCACCCCATTTGGCGCTGCTCCGCATGGATAGGCTGCGCCGCTGGGTATGCGCTCCTCAATCCCCGTCAGCACTCCTTAGCCTGGATTTGCGCCCCTCCATTTCATTCTGCACTCCTCGATCACCATCAGCACTCCCCGTGCCGACCTCCCACACCACAACAGGCGCTCCTCGTCTTCTGGCGGCGCAACTCATTTTGCCCCAAATTCATCATATTGCCTGTCAAACTCTATTATGATTCACAGTGAGCTAACCTCGATTCCGATTTTTTAGATATCACAAATCGAGCCAAACCACATTGGAATTTAACTTAACCCACTAGGCAGGCCCGAATCAGTCGGAAATTCAAGGAGTGCCTCCAGCTTCTTTGCGCTGTTGATGAATTGAGTGTTCCTGAATTTGTCGGCCCTGATGAGATGGGAGATCTAGTGAATGTCATTGGGACAATGTTCCACTGATATCAATGCCATCACTTAGTTGGGTGATTGATTCGGTTTTACCTATTTCCATTTTTGAATCTCTCGCCATTATGTATGGTTCTCCTCAACGTAGCGATGCAAACAATAGAATGTTGATGATATGCTGGGTACTATGGTACGATTCAGCAGTTGATAATGAACAATAATCTCTGGATCATAGGTGGAGGGTATTCGTATTGCTCGTGTACATCTGGAGGGTCTCAGATGACGCCTGCAGTCCTTCGAATGAATATCCATCAGAACCCAGCATCACTCAGTGATTGTTTGGGATTCCCGCATTGATTGGGCGACAGTCCCAGGTGCTCTGAAACTTTGCACAACTGCTCCCATGGTGCGCCTGTACCAGTAATCAGAGATCCCAGTTACTTCGATGGCCGGCCAGAATGCCTTCCTGGGGTCTGGTTCTCTCCTGTAATTGACGCTTCTAAGTTTACACTCTGCCTCCTCTCACACACTCCTGGAGGCTCCCGGTGACTAAAATCTGTTTTGCTGATGCATCAATTGGACTCCTCATGCTGTTCAAGCATTTACTAGAGAGCTTGTAGGCAGAGAGAATCCCCAGCTATCTGGCTTGCTGCTGGGAGAGCACGCCTGAGGTCTCATAGTGCAGGAGATTTCAGTGGCCGCATTGGATGTTAATCAGATGATTTGCTGCCTGGAGGTTATAGTATACCTTCTTGAAAACTCTGAGGAGAGACAAGCGATCTGAATCAGACCTGTTGTTGTTCTGTTTGGGATTTGACCATTGTCGAAGGTGGATGTTGACTGGCCTGGGAATTCTCAAACTGTCATACTGGTTGTGAATGCCAGCAATTGTGCAGCTGCTTGCATTAGTCAGCAGAATGATTGGCTTTGCTTGTTTCAAATACTAGAGAATTGGTACATCAGTGAACACCATTCTCAAGTTCCAAACAGTGCATTCAGCATCCTGAGTGGATTGTTGTTTGAGCTGTTGAGATGTGCCGAAAATCTTGGCTTTCTTCAACAGGTCGGATACTGGTGGTTTAATAGTACATATTTCCTGAGAACCTACCAGTGGAAGTTGTGCAATGTGAGAAGCCCCTGATTATCCCAAACAGAGTCTGCAGTTGGCCAATCCTCAATCCTTGATGCAAGTGTTGTCTCCATTTTGATCGTGTCAGTGCTAATCAGAAGTCCGGAACAACCTCTTTCCAATACTCCAAGCTGGCACATGTTGCTTTTCAAATAATGACCAAGTTTCCAAAGTTACAGCAATCTTGATAACTGCTCTTGTACTCCTCCTCATAGGTCGAGTGGATCGCCATTTCATAGAGGTAGCACACAGCAAATTTCTTATGTAAGGCCATAAACACTACCGAAGATAAGCTTGGGTGGAATCTTGTACGTTGGCCAACCTGAAAATCTTGACATGCTACTCAAGCTGGATGTGTTAGCGATGCATTGCGGTTTTGTTTTCATTGCTTTTCTCAATTTGAGTGAGGTAAATGTCATTGTGATTGGCCTGTTTCATGGAGATCTGAGCTTCCCACAGCCCATTTAGCATCTCCAAGGTCAGAGGCATTGGATATTGGTTTTGCATGGTGGCTTGGTTGAGATAATGGTAGTGAATACCCAATTGTAGTTTGCCATCCATGGTCACCGTAAATACAATTTGTGCTGGCGTAGGCAATGGTTATTACTGGATGTCTCCATTTGCAAGGTTCTTTTCAATGTACACTCTAAGTGATTGCAATTTGATATCAAAATGATTTTAGATTCAGCTGTATGGTACATTGATAGATCGCTTCAAATGGATTACATGATCAATTCGCCATTGTAGTATCAGAGTCTTGGCTATTGCTTTGCTGATTACATCCATGTGGTCATTATATCACATGTCAATATTACCTCTATCATTGGTACAGGGTCCAGGATCTGAGCAATAGCCAATATTTTGGACTTGGGATTTGGGATATGAGATGATGATGGGGAAAGAAAACCATGGAATTGCAGATCAAGCAGTTTACCCAGGTATGATCCAAGCCCTGCTTGTACAGCAACCTTGAATCAAGACTCAGCAAGACAGTTGCACACATTGCAGGATGGCGGATAGCTCATTGCCGACAACAATGAACAAACCACCCTACATGCGAGTCCATTACTCGGGTTGATAGTCTTGATCTCACTGGGATCTTCCGATGTGGTCACCACCACTGTTGCTCCCAGTTGTCAACTGCATTCCCCAATTCATATGACCAATGCCTCCACAGTCTCATTGACTGCGGTGGGTCCAAGTATGTCTATGTCTGTATTAGATCCATCCTCGGTGCTCTCCATTGGTACTCTAACAAGTTGCCAAGACATCTCTCATGTTGAGTGATTTGCTGATGTACTCACATCAATTGATGGAACACATATTATTGAACTCACATCATCACAACGGTGGTACCACTGCAGCCACATACCTGATCCATGTATCACAGCTTGTCCACATGGGAGATGAAATGGGTTATTCAACTGGTAGTGACGTCGATCTGCTGCTAGTGGGATCTGTGCTATTGTTGTTCTAGTTGTGTGTAGTATGGCCTTATCAAGATGACCAGCAACTCCAGATTGTGGTATGGGGCTAAGTAATCCATATATTAGGCTGTCTTCACTGTCTTGCAGATTTCCCTTGTATGCACCGTGACCAAAGAAATGATAATGTGACTTGGGATGTGAGCTCCATCATGGCGTAGTCCATCAGCAAAAAGTGGAAAAGGTATTCTGAGCATTCTGAGCATTTTGAAGGTTTTTGAATATCAAGTTCGCATTTAGTTGATTTTGTCAGGTCCAGTTATACGAATCATACTCAGCAATATTGCATCCACAATATGATGGGATTTTCAAACTTGGTATAGTATTCCAAAATAGCTATAGCCTAGTTGGATACATTTCTTAATTGATTAAAGTCAGCTACTTTCATTTTTGAAAAATGTAATGAACATAGAATACTTTGCTGAGTCATGACATGAAACTTGACATTACTATTTCGAAATGACAAATCAAAAACAAACTAACTCAAATAGGAAATATTATTAAAGATATTCAGTTATTTGTTGATTATAGCTGGAGGTATTCCAAATATGGTTAGTTTCATTATGATTTGTCATGAAGATATATAAACCAAAAGTTTCATAATATTACTAAGCAAGCAATAGTACGTCTATTACATATTTCAGTTTCATAACTAGACTAACTTTCGACTATAAAACAATGTAACAGAGTAAGCTATACCCCTTTGGGAATAGTATACCAAGTTTGAAAATCCCGCAAAGATATGAAAACAATTTTACTGAGTATATTTCCAGCCATAGTACACTGCATAATTGAGAAAAAGTGAACTTGAATTGCAAAATGCTCAGAATACTGAGAATGCCATTTCATTTGTTGCTGATGTCCGAGTCAATTGATACTGTGTCGAGAGTTATGACTGCTTGTAGCACCACAATTGGTGTATCAACCAAATGTATTTTGGTCACTGGGAGCCTCTGGGAATATCCGAGAGTTGTGGGACCAGAATCTCAGGGTGGTCGAATCTGAGAGTTTACAGGAACGATGCAGTGGCCCTCAGGTGCATCTGGGAGCACCTGGGAGCGCCGACAACAAGCCTGGGAGCGCCTGGGAGCGCCCACCACAAGCCTGGCAGCGGCGACCACAAGCCTGGGAGAACTTCGAAACACTGCAGAACAGTCTGGGAAAACATCATCTTCCTTGGGAACACTGCGGTGGGCCTGAACATCATAGCTACTGCTTATTGTTCAACGATTCTTAAAACTCATGTATTCAGTTTGGATTCTCATCTATGTATCTATGTACCTATATAGCTACCCATCTACACATTGTATATCTGGACTGGCTGCAGGCGGTGCTTGTGAGCAATTCAAGGTGCACCTGAAGATGACGATCGTGTGTACTCAGATATTCACTCTGATGGCGTAATCAACCGAGATTGGAGATCCACTTGGAGGCCGTGATCGAGAGAGTTTGGAGATGCACTTGGCGGCTATGATCAAGTGAACTCAGAGATACACTTGGAGGGCTTGATCGCGTGAGTTTGGAGATGCACTTAGAGGCCATGATGGTGCGATCTTGGAGATACACTTGGAGTCCGTGATTGAGTGAACCTAGAGATGCACTCCACGGCCATGATTGAGCGAGTTTGGAGATGTACTTGCAGGCTATTATCGAGCGAGATTGGAGCAGTACTTGGAGGTGGTAGACCTGGAGGTGGTCGATGGGAGGTGTGCCAGGTGCTGAGACTCTGTTCATCGGTTAGTTAACTCACAACCATGGGAATGTGACGAGGTAACTTTACCTGTGAAGCTGTTATGGAAAGCTGGCTGGTGGCGGTCGATCTGTAGGGAGGCATTCCGGAAGCTGATGCTACATTCAGGGGTCAACTCGTAATCGTGAGAATATAGGGCTGACAGACAATCATACGTGTATGCTGTACTCAGTGTATGCTCTACTCGGTGTATGCTGCACTCGGTGTAATGCTGAACTCGGTGTTAACTCATGATCACGGCATGGAGAGATAGAGAGGGACGACTCAACTTCGTTCTGCGATGATGGTAGAGTTGCGGACAACAAAGAGCGAGATGGGGAATGAAGATGAGAACGACATGGAGGATACGAGCAGATATGAGAAATCGGGGGTATGACTGGCCTGATCGGGGTTGGAAGACCTCGTATCGGTGATATTACCCGACGGATGGAGACTCGTCTCTGCCGTGTCTAGGATGTTAAATTGACTTGCACACGAAATTCTTTTCAGTCCCAGTTTCTCATGATAATTTCACCCATATCCTCTCATCTCTCTCTTTCTTGTCCTCAACTCTACCGTCAACTAAGAACACGAAGTTAAGTCATCCCTCTCTATCTCTCCATGCCATGACCATGAGTCAATACCGAGTACAGAATAAACCAAGTGCTGCATCATCCCAAGATCGATTGTCTCCCGCTCCCAGCCAGTATCTCCACTCTTGGCGGATGATGTTGTACTCAACTCTCTACAGAGATCACCAATGGATACATCAGCAAAATGTAAATCGGTCCGGAAGCCACACGCAATCCTCCCAGACACTGCGGGCGAACTCACCAGTGCTTCTGAGTACTTCATGATACTCCCAGACCCCCTTGGCGCTAAGCAATGTGCTCTCAAACTCTGCAAGAGCATTCTCAGGTGCTCCTGAAAGCACCTGCAGTTATGGAGGTACATTCAGGATGCTATGAGATTTGACGTTTAGAAAAGTCAAATTTTGGAGCTCCTGAGGCCCCTGCGCAGATCTGCAGGAGACTTCATGAGCAGCTGAGACCGCTGAGCAGGTCTGCGGGAGACTTGGTGCCATAGTCTCACAGCAGTGGTTCTTAAGGTTCCACAACCACACGGTATTTCGTCTATCATATTCGTCCGTTCCAGTTACAAGATTCGCTACTGCATACTATGGCATGCATTATTTGAGTGTCTCTACATATATACATACGGTCATTCTGGCCGCAGATGGTAGTGGAGCATAATCGGAGGAGCACCTGGACATGCACAATGAGAAAACTTAGAGATGCACCACTAGGAGGCTGTTGTGGTGAAACAATGGAGCTAGAAAGCAGAGAGCCCACCATCCACACTCTGCCTCTCCTCTCGCAACATCCCAACGGAATTCATCAAAAGGAGAGGTTCTAGTTTGAGGAGCATAGGAGTCGGGTGAGATGATATGATACTACCCGGCGCTGAGGATCCACGCAATTGCGTGGACCCACAAAATCTCGGACAATGTGATTGAGACCAAAAGTTTGGAAAGATACAGGGTGTATATTCATTCTTTGATAAGATGAGATTGAAATAGGATGATGTCTATCTGCTCCAGGGTTTGTGGAATATATACTGCCTGTCACTCTGTCCACTGTCGTTACCCCTGTATCGCCGTACACCCACCGTAGCTCTTCAAAGATATACCAGGAGGCTGTGATCAAGCGTGTTTAGAGATGCACTTGGAGGCTGTGATCAAGTGAGTTTGGAGATGCACTTGGAGGCCATGCTCATGCGGACTTGGGGGCCGTAATCGTGCGAGTTTGGAGAAACACTGTGAGGCTGTGATTGAGTGGATTTGGAGATGCACATGGAGGCCGTGATCGTGCGAACTTGGATGACGTAATCGTGCAAGTTTAGTGATACACTTGGAGACTGTGATCGAGCGAGTTCGGAGATGCACTTGGAGGCCATGATAGAGCGAGATTGCAGGAGAACTTGGGGGCTTTCAATCTGGAGGTAGTAGTTTGGGAGGGAGGTGTGACGGGAGCTGAGACACTATTCATTGGTCAACTCGTACTTGTGGGAATGTAGAGAATTGAGTTCAACAAGGTCTGCCTGGAGATGAGAGACTGCGTGGGAGCTGGAGACAGTCGATGTTGTGATGATGCAGTATGCAGTAGTGAGTGTATGCTGTAACCGGTGTATGCCGTACTCGGTGTATGCTGTACTCAGTGTATGCTGTACTCGGTGTATGCGGTACTCGGTGTATGCTGTACTCGGTGTATGCTGTACTACTCGGTGTCAACTCTTGATCATGCCATGGAGATATAGAGCGATGACTTAATTCATGTTTTTAGGTGATGGTAGAGTTGTAGACAAGAAAGATACTGGTGAGAGGAGATGGGGGAAATCATCATGAGATACTGCGACTTGAGAGAATTTCGTGTGCAAGTCAGTTTCCCATCCCCGATACAGCAGGTACAAGTCACGATCTGGCCTGTAATCACACCGATACAGGGTCTTCCCAACCTAATCAGGCAAGTCTTACCCCTCATTTCTCATATCCGCTCACATCCTCCACATTGTTCTCATCTGATCCCCCATCTCTCTCTTTCTGGTCCACAACTCTACCATAATTGCAGAACACAAAGTTAGGTCATCCCTCTCTATCTCTCCATGTCATGATCATGAGTTGACACCGAGTACAGCATACACCGAGTACAGCATACACCGAGTACAGCTTACACCGAGTACAGTGTACACCGAGTATAGCATCCCCCCAAGATTATTTGTCTTCCCTTCATTCTCATGATTACAAGTTGACCCCTGAATGTCGCTTCAACTCCCAGCGTGCCTCCCTACATGATCGACCGCTATCAGCCAGCTCTCCATGAGAGTTCAATGATAAATTCAACTTGTCACATTCCCATGGTTGTGAGTTAACTATTTGATGAATACAGTCTCAGCACCTGGCGCCCTGTCCCTCGACCGCCTCTAAGTACTCGTCCAAACTCGCACGGTTAAGTCAACCAAGTTCACACGATCGCATCCTCCACGTGCATCTCCAAAGTCCCTCAATCATGGCCTCCAAATTCGCTCGATTATGGCCTCCAAGTTAACCCGATCATGGCCTCCCATGTGCATCTCCAAAGTTGCTCAATCACAGCCTCCAAGTTCGCACGGTCATGGCCTCCAAGTGCATCTCCGAACCAGTTTGATCACAACCTCGGAGTGCATCTCCAAGTTCGCACAATCAGGGCCTACCAAGTGCGTCTTCAAAGTCGCTCCATCACGGCCTCCAAGTGAATCTCCCAACTCACTCAATCACGGTCTCCAAGTGCATCTCTGAGTTCACTCAATCATCATTTTCAGGTGCACCTCAAATTGCTCTCAAGCACCTCCTGCAGCCTGTCCAGATATACCGTGTGTTGATGAGTAGCTATATACATATACAGATGGGAATACCAACTGAATACATGAGTATTAATAATTGTTGAACGATAAGTAGTAGCTATGATTTCCAGGTGCGTCAGCAGAGTTCACAAAGGCAATGTTGTTTTTCCCAGACTGCTCTACTGTGATTCGAGGTGCTCCCAGCCATGTTGTCGGCACTCCCAGGCTTCTCGCCGGTGCTCCCTGGGGCACCCAAAGTTCTTTCTGGCGCCCGGAGGTGTTCCCAACCTTATCAGACTCACTCGGATGGTACTCCTGTACCTGTCATCAGAGATCCCAGTTACTCCGAAGGCAGGCCGGTATGCCCTCCTAGGGTCTGATACTCTCCTGACATTGTCGCATCCAAGTTCACACTCCACATACTCTCAGACACTCCTGGAGGCTTCCAGTCACTAAAAGAAATTTTGCTGATGTAGAGTCTCAGCTCTCTTCGCCCCTGCCTCCCAATCTACCGCCTCCAGATCAACCGACTCCAAGTACTCCTTCAATCCGGATCTATCATCTCATCGAAGTGTATCTCCCCACACTCTCCATTAGGGCCTCCAAGTGCATCTCTGAGTTCACTCGATGTCGGCCTTCAAGTGCATGTCCAAACTCGCTCGATCACGGCTTCGAAGTGCATCTCCGAGTTCACTTGATCTCGTCCTCCGAGTGCATGTCCAACCTCGCTCGATCCCGGCTGCCAAGTGCATCTCTGAGTCCACTCTATCTCGGTCTCGAAGTGCCTCTCCGAAGTCGCTCGATCACGGTCTCCAAGTTCATCTCCAACCAGCCCCGGCGGGTGTACAGAGATACACGGGCAATGGAGGTAGACCGAGCGGACGCGAGTATCTATCCGGGCGACCCCGGGTTAGATAGACATCATTGCATTTTCATCTCATCTTATCATCCAAAGAAAATACGCACTATGTGGTTCCCAACTTTTAGGCTCACTCGCTCTTTCCGGGATTTCATGGATCCTCACGGCTGGGTAGTATCATATCTTCTCACTCTCTGCCTTCTTGCTCCGTCATTCCACCACAACGGCCTCCAAGTGGTGCTTCTCTAAGTTCTCTCAATGGGTGTCGCCAGGTGCTCCTCCGATCATGCTTGACTACCATCTGCAGCCAGATTGACTGTATGTATATATGTAAAGAGACATAAATAATGCATGCCATATGATGATGTAGCAAATCTTGTGACTGTAACAAAGACGAGTATGATAGACAAAATGCCTTGTGGTTGTTGAACCCTCAGCACCACTGCTGTGAGAATACGGCACAAAGCCTCGCGCAGAGCTGCGCAGCGGTCTCAGCTGCTCTTGAAGTCCCCAGCAGACGTGCACCGAGGTCTCAGCAGCTCCAAAATTTGACTATCCTATAAGTCAAATCTGGTAGCATTCTGAATGCACCTCCAAAACTCCAGGTGCTTTCTGGAGCACCTGAGAATGCTCTTGCAGAGTCTAAGAGCACAATGCTTAGCTCCAGGAGGGCCTGGGAGCATCTGGAAGTAGTTGGCAGTACAGGTGAGGTCGACCGGAGTGTCTGGGAGGTTTGCGTGTGGCTTCCGGACCGATTCACATTTTGCTGATTTGAGTGTTCACATTATCTGCGTTTCTCCTTGTTGTTCTTGTGTGATAACTTGGGGGGCAATGTGCAATGAGTTACATTTTGCCAGTGTGCACAAATATTGACTTGAGGTGAGAGCAATGAAGCTCTCTAAGACAACCCTTGGCCACGGTAAAACCTAACACATTAGAATTTCATTTCATGTTGCCATTACAGCCCTTGTGCCTAATCACTATAAATTGTAATCCGATTAATCAATCCTTCCTCACCAATCCAAATAGACAAAGTGATATGCCAGTCGGTTGGTTGTTGATGATCGAAGGAGTGCTAGGGTTTGATTTGTTCACACTCTTTCAGAGTAGGAAGATTATCAGTTAGATTGGCACTGGTATTTTCTGGACACCAGCATGTTGTCGGTTTGCCTAACGAGCCAAATAGGCATTTGCCTTCTGAGTCTCTAGTTTTATAATGCTTCAGTGAGAAGCGATGTGCAGAATTTCAATGATCATCCCTGCTCAACTTTGAATCTTCATACTTCACTACATTGGTGAGCTCATATATAGATAGTTGGAGGCTGTATTTCTTGCCTACTTGTTGAGATGAATTTCCAGACTGCTGTTGCTGTTGATGTTACTGTCGCTGCAGTGGCTTCTTGCCATTAGTCTTGGTTTCTGAATCTACAAGCCATCCCACAACCTCATCAATGATGTCAAATATGCCATTCTGTGTGGTCAATGGCTGAACCTGGGATTTGAGTCATGATCATAGTCTGCTGTGAGTAATTCTTTCCAGGTTTGTGTTGTCTTGCAGGTGCCAGTACAAGGCTCTGTAATCAACTTTGATTTGATAGGCATTGACTCTCACCAGTGCATTTGCGCTTTTGTGCAAATTGGCGATAGACTTCATAGCAACATTCAGATACTGGTGCTTGTTGCCATAGACAATCAGCATTTCTTCGATGATGACTTTCAGGTTGTGTATAGTGACATATGAGTCTGTCTGAAGTACTCACGGCTACTGCATCGGATTGATTATATGCGTCCATCTCTATGTGCACTCCAGATGATTGTTCTGTGACTGGGGAAGGGTAAGTGTGTGTCAATCACTGTAAGAATTTCGAAGTGGGATTCAGTTTATATGAGATTGGACGTTTCATCAGCTGAAGTGGAAATTGACTATAGACTGTGCTACGCTCACATGTACAGCTCATACTGAGCTGCCTGTGAATCCGTACATGAAGTGCAGTCTATTGTTATCTGTCGACAGATACATGTGAGTCCATGTATCATTGGAACCATGTATGGCTGGCGCCTGGAGATGAACATATCGCTGTCTTTACTGCGTCGAGTTACCAGTGCCAGACTGGTACTGCACAAACTATTGCTGAATCCACTTCAGGGCCCACTTGCTCTTAGGAGCCTGCTCCAGAACCTGTTTGGATGCCTGCTTCAAAGTCTACTTCAGAGCCTACTTGGAAGCCTGCTTTATAGCCTGCTAGAGAGCCTGCTTGAGTGAGCTACTGTTGGGAGAGCCACACTTCGGAAGAAGTAGAATTGTCCACAGAACAATTTGTCGAAATCGCAACTCTGACATTGTATACAGTTTGTCTAATTGATGGCTGTAAGCCTGTGGAAGCTTTAATGCTGACATAGCCAACCTACATGTCCAAGCACTTCTGGTACTATGATCACAATCACCAAATACCATTGGCATTGGCATTGGCATTGGCATTGCTATTGCCATTGCCATTGCCTTTGCAATAGCTATCATCACCATCACCCCTGGACCGAATGCACACATAGCTGCCAAGAATCACCGGGAGCCATTCAGCAGATTCTGCTGGAATATCTGAGTTGGTGATCTGTTCACCCCAAGAACCAATCATCTACCATTCCTGCAGTATCCATTGCTGCACATGTCTACACCATGATGGTTAGGCAGTGTGAGATCTTGTTGAGGTGGCTGCACTAAAGATAATATTCAAACAATGATATCTACAGATGTTATAATTTCAGCCACCATATGCTGCATGCCACCTGGCACACAGCATATCCCACACACCACCTGCCACCTGCCAATCGCTGCTGACCATATGCCACTTGCTTTACCAATCCAGGTGCCTGGTGCTTGAATATCAGCTAGTCTCTTGATGGAGTACACCGGGGCATACATGGCAGCATATGGTCAAGTCAGATTTAGAGTGTACTTCGAAGTGTAAAGCTAAGTAGGCTTGGAGAGTGTAATCAAGTGCCATCAGAAGTATATTTGCAAGCATGCTACAGAGTGTACTTGACAGTATCTTAAGAACTTACTTCAGAGTATACAGTGTAGCAGGCAGGGAGTGTGCCATGTTGTGCATTTGGGAGTATCTTTGTGAGCATGCTCCAAACTGTACCTGAGAGTGACTCTGCAGTGTGCTTGGACGTGTCTTGAGAGCTTATTTGTGAGTGAACAGTCAAGCAGACTAGGAGTGTCATCAAGTGCAATTGGCAGTGAAGTTGAGATCATGCTAGGGAGTGTTCTTGACTGTGACTTCAGAGCCAACTTTAGAGTGTACAGTCAAGAAGGTTAGGAGCGTGCTGTCAAGTTCAATTCGGAGGGTCGTTGGGAGCATGCCCCAGAGTGTTCTTGCGACGACGCTCAGAGGTGTACTTTGGAGCTTACTTTGGAGTGTAAATCCAGCAGGCTAGGAGTTTACAATTGAGTACAATCAGGAGTATACTTGGGAGTATCCAAAGAAGTGCATCTGGCAGCTTGACTTCAAGTTTGTTGAATGCAACATGAGGCATAGTATGAAGGCAACATAATCACATATGAATTGTTGTAATCCAGTCAATGTGCAGATCCAGGGGACCATACCATGCCATACATCAAATATGTTATGGGTTACCATCCCAAAAGCAGCTTCTCTATTAGTTAAATATCATGTAAAGTCATTTTTCCCAGTTTAGACCATGGCATGTCAAGAATGTTAAACCACTCCTGCACTCCGCCACAATAATGGTCAAAGTGTGCAAGATTGAATATCTTCATCGTGATTGTTTTTGGTTGAAATGACTCTCTATGGTATTGCAGGTTTGGTTCTGCCAGTTTGGTATTCTCCATGTATAGTTGTGTATTCTTTTGGGACACATTCCTAACCATCACTTGATGTTCCTACATTATACTTTGCCTGGCTGCCTTTACAGATTGCATGGTACCGTCACGCTGAGTATCGCATGGGTTGTGTCCAAAACTGTCACTCAGGTCATCGAGCGTGGCTGCAGCGCTCATCTTATTACCATGATCACTCACATGTTAGATTTCATCCTGCGACATCACAGAGACTTGTGGTGTGATGGTAGAGGTTACTCAGCCAATACGAAATGATTGGATATCTCAGTGTGAATGTGTAGTAGCCATGTGGAATTGACTGCAGGTAGCGTTCTCAAGAGGTATAGTCCACAACTAACTGGAATGGTGCTGCACAGTCTGTTCATTTCTATCGAATATGATAAGTTTTAACCACAGCAGTAGAAATTGTATACCCTCAAGAGCAGAGCATATCAAATAGTGGAAAAATAAATCATCCTGTCACAGCATATACACACGTGTCACTACTCAGGGTTACAGGTGATTGTACAGTATTAAGAAACGATTGGTTACAGTAGTAGTGCAAAGGGGTTCAGACTGGTAGATGTAGGAATGGCATGAGAATGCTTTTTGGTGGCGGTGACATTGTTTAGCATAATATGGAAGTGATTTGAGGTGTTGCAACATTTGGCAATGTGGTGTGACTGTGTTGATGAGAGTTTACTTGGTGGTGTATATAATTATGAGTGAGGTTTAGGATGGTCCACCGGTGCATGGTGAGTCACTGGAGCGTAACTGACAAACTTTGTACAATCCAAAGATGTTTTTATTGTACGATTTGCTTTTGTTTTCTCTGTATTTGCTCTCTTGAATAGCAAAGCAATGGATGACTGCGCATAAATGTCTTGCGCTGTTGCCATGTTCTGTGGCTCACACTTGAAGTGTCCATTCTGATATCCGATGTCGCTTTCTTCTTTTCAATTGTAACATTACCCAACCCTATCCAATAAATTTGACAAACTCCTTACACAGTGTACACAATATTGAATATGCCTATACCCCTTGACAGGGTGTAAGAATTGTTTCACACTCTGCTCTATTGCGAATTGGGTTCAATTAAAACCCAAATCCAGTTGGACACAGATTTCTGACAATTGCATGGACAATCGTATACAGCTTGCTAGACTTGCTATCTGTCAGTAGAACTCCCAATCTCTTTATTGGAATGCAAATCTATGACAGTACCTGTTCGTTTCAAACAAACTGGATTCATCTTGCTGGCGTCCCCTGATCACTTTTTGAACATCAACCTTGTAATCCTTTTCAGAGAATTGATGCCATGATCTCCTTTCACAAAGAACGCCTTGAAGTGTTTGTTTGGGAGCAGTGAGATGTTCCCTCACGATGGATTTTATAATGAACAGAAGCTGTCCAACAAGGCGGGAGACTGAGTAATAACAACCCTGTGTTTGGGCATCACTGCATAATGAATATACAAGCACTTTTGTAGGTTCTTTGCGACTGTGCGGAGCCCTTTAACGGTGAAGACCATTATTGTACTCATATCCATTCGACAACGGGACAATCATGCGCAGTAGCAATTTCAGCACACTTGGCTTTTGTACCACCAATTGTAGTAGTATCTCTGTAACTGACCCACTCTGAAATCAAGTGATACAGTTTGCTCTGGTCAATATACCCGATCAATTGCAATGTCAGGAAGTAATTAGTGAAGCTGACTGTTACAGATGTCGAAGAAGAATTACGAACACTAAATAAGCCCTGGGGAACAGCGAAAGGACCACATCTGGTTCGAGGAGGTTCTGAAACAGTTCCCAGTACATTATGAGGTTGGTATGTGGAGGGCAGGGTACAGGAAACTGGCAGAAGGGGTACAGCAGTGTGTGAACAACCTCCTCAGATAATTAGCAGACAGAAAGGGATCTTCGAGTTGAAGGCGAGATATTTCCTCCCTGCATATCGTGACCATTTGGAAATAGATTCCCAGTTGCACAAGTTGAAGCATCAGCTGGTGCCAGTGAATAGATGACTGCTGACAGCAGGCATCGCCAAGAAATATCCTAATAAGTTGGCAATAAATATCACGGCTCAGGTTAGTGAGTGGTGGTATGTCATTAGGATGCGAGTGGTTGCAGGAGTAACAGCAAGAGGTGGGGGTTAGGGCAGGGCGGATATGATGAAAGATGTCGTTATGGCATAGGAATGTTGTATAATGGTTACGGAATTATTTCGGATGATACAAAAGTTGTCTGAGAAGTTGAAACATTGGGAGAGGTGGCATGGTTGGGTTGATGAGAGTCTGTTGCTGATGTGTAAGATTGTGAGGAAGGATGAAAATGGTACATCAGAACATGAGGAATGATTTGAAGGGAGCAGAGAAACTATATATACACAGAGGCTGTTTAGGTTGGAGGATTTTCTTTTGTTCAGTCTTTACTCATTCCCTTGTATAGCAAAGCAACAAACCCATATAATGCAGCTATGACTCAGGTCTTGCCTTGCGTTCTCAATATGTGCTTCGAGTACACGGCGTTGCCTTGAATTCACATTTCTCTTAGCAATATTCCTTTTGTCTGACCCCTCCTGTTATACACACCATGTCTCTAGAAACCATGCCAAGTATTCAATGTGTCTATACTCTTTGACAGGGGGTAAGTTTTGTTCTAAATGTTGCTCTAATCCTGGTTAAGTACTTATAGCTCCCAACGGATCTTGGATCAATATTTGCAATGATTGCATTGACATCCAGTTTCACCGTATTGGATTTAGTCTCCGTCAATCCCTACATCAATCACACCACTCAGATACAACAGTGTGTCTGTAACCATGTGTCACAAACGACCTGGTTTGACATTGCAGGAGCCCATTATCGTGTATATCAATCCGCACCTCTGAATGCTTTTGAAAGCATTGTTACACTTCTTGTTGCTTCATTTGTAGCGGAACCTGTGAAGGCTTACTTTTGGAGTCAATCGACTGTTCCCACCGCACAGAACAATTACTGGATGAACACTGCCAAATGACGAAATGGTTTGGATATGCATGACCCAGTTTTTGAACCAGACAGCACTAGCAATTTAGAAGAACATAGTGCATTTCACTGTGATCCAGAGATACCGCGCAATTGTGAAGAATTCAACTGAGTCTGAACTGACCTGAGGAAAGTCACCCAGCAGCAGCAGCAACAACACCTAAATTCATGGGTGTTCCTACGATCTTGGTTGGACTCCTGACCCCTACACTCTCCGGAATTGATGCTTATAATTGACACCAGTCGTTGCTCTTGATCTGGTAGAATATCATGATCTGAACAGCGAGACTGAGTGGCATTGGTGTATCGAGATGATCAAGCATATATACAGGAACTACTCGATGTTCAAAGAGATGGCATCTAGTCTGAAAATACCCAGGTGAAGCTGGCAGTGTGGTCGGAAGTTGTATTGAGTGTGGCCCGGTAATCAGCACTGGCGGCATTCATACACACAGTAAGTGATCACCCGGCTCTGACCATCGCCCTGCATGACAAAGTAGCACATCTGAAGGCGAAGCACTTCAGATCTGTGATATGCAACCACTTGGAGATGGATTACAGGATCCAGATGTTGAAGAGTGATCGTGTTGATGCTGCGAGGAGGCTCGTAATTGCCGGAAGTCCGGAACAACAATATGCAGGGCTGGTGGCGAAACCCTGGCATACATGAGAATCTGAAAAGCATGTTCGTGTGGTGACGACGCTATTACCCAATGCCCTCAATTTGGAAGTCTGAGCTGCCTGCGCTGATACCCAAGAGGCCAAGGACAAACGACAGAACTATTCCGACTCATGGGCTATTTCTGGGATGGATCCATCACATTGGCAAAGTAATATTACACACGTTTATATGGTGTTTGAAACAAGGCCAGCAGTATCCTTGACTAGCAGCCAAAGTTGCGGTATGCATCGAACCAGCTGAGGAGGTAGCCATTGGCTAGGTCTTGTCACACATCCGAGAGGAAGGATCAATTGGGTTTGCAGACCTGTCAGCTTCAATTAACCTCCTGGAGGCAGCTCACCATGTTTCGAATCCTTCAGCTCTTAAGATTGCCCTGATGATCACATTGTCAGAGCACATCTTGAATACATTGCCAGATAATGATGTACCTGAAGAACCTACCATGGTTGGACTGATTTGTGAGATGTGGGACAACAAGATTCCACCATGTCGGGTGGAAAAAGCTGCACAAAACACAGAAACAGGGATAGGTTTCACTGCCTCCCCAAAAGGCCCAGGGCCTCGGCAGCATCATGCAGAACCTCCAGTCTGATCATTTGCAGGATGTTTTGGAACAGCTGTGATGGATCGTAGTGCAGGAATGGGAAGGATCCCAGCAACGGAGATTGTGAAAAAGTTTGCCAATGGATTGTATTTAAAATGTGGTAGAATTCGCCACAAGGGAGCAGCAGGTGCATTGAGGCAAATGGTGCAGACATTCAATATGGCTGGAGCACAGAGCAAGATTGTTGGAAGGAGCAAGTGTTTCGAGATATCAGGATATGGTCAGGTCAGCCATTGCAAGATGGCACTTTGGTCAACCGGAAAAGTACTGCTTTAGACACTTCAATGTCTGTCGGAATTTTGCATCTTTCAGTTAGCAAGGTGAAGGTATCAGTAGGATCAATAGAACAAAAACATTTAGTTGTAACCTGTGCCTTGACTGTACATTGTGAACAGATTGCAACACATGTGCAGACTAATTGTGTCGCTAGAGGCGTTTCATTTATAGAAGCACGTTTTGCTCGCCATCATTAGATACCTTTACAGGAATTGAACAAAAAATGACAAGTTGAGGTCATTGACAGAACACTCATTGAATCACAGGATACGAAACATCCCCAAAATATGAATCGATATCGGTGATGTTTGAGAAACAGTTCCCGAAGTTTGTTAAGAAATGGAGACCTCATCCCAATTTTGTTGGAATGACTTGGATATGGCTACGTGATTTCGCAGTTTATTGTGCCTCAAAAACAGCTATGTTCAAATCGTAGTATTGCATTACACATTGTCAGGATACAGCTGACACAGGACAAGGAGTCACAGAAAGAAATCTGAAACCTGTCGACCCCATGGCCAAGGAGGTGTTTGAAATGATAGTACAATGTCAGGGACCATTTAGAGGAAGCATTGTAAAGCTCAATGGATCATCCGATTGCAGAATTGTAACAAATTGAAAATTGACAGCGTGAAAAGCGTTGCTTTATGATAACAATCAGGCGATTGAAGAGAAGGATTCAAAGGAACAACCCATTGAGAAGACTTTTCCAAACCAGTATAATGTGTCTTTACCACTGTTCAACGAAATAGTGGCAGATCAGCTTGCCCATGATCGATCTGGCATCTACTATAGGATCCGCTTGATAGAAGGCCAATCACCAACATCGCAACCATTGTAATTCATGTCCAGAGTGCAATGAATCATCCTGAAGGAATGGTTGGAAGAGAATATGTCAAAGGGTTTATCAGTCAGTTGTTGTCTCTTTTTGTAGCGACAGTGTGGTTTTGAAAGAAACCAGATGGGGGCCTGCAGATCTCAATCTACTATTGGAATTTCAATTGTACACTGATTAGAAATCAGTATCCCCTCCTTTTTATACAAGAGACATTGCACCTCATTACATAGGCAAACATATAGACCATGCTGGAGGTTCAAGGGGTTTGTCATTTGATACCGGTAAAAGCAGTTGATGAGTATCAGTACACATTTCAGGCCGGATACGATCTCTTTGGACCTTCAGTTACCCTATTCGACATGAACAATCTACTGGCTGATTTTCTGGGTTATATCAATACTGTTATTTGGGATGCCCTGGATGATTTCACTTAAGCCTACCTGGACAACCAACCCATATACAGCAACTTGGAGGAAGATCATGTTGAATATGTTAGGGGGTAATGAGATGTCTGTTGGAAGCTGGGTTACATTTGAAGCCAGACACAGGTGAATGTCAGAAGGAAACTGGAAATTATTCGAGATTGATAATCTCGACTACGGCCATTTCAATGCAACCTGATATAAATCAAATTGTATGGAATTGTAGCCAGGGGTAGATAACAGCTAAAGCACGGTTGAATAACTTGTTGGAAGTCCAACAGTTCTTCGGCTTGTGCAATAAGTATTGGTGAATGATCCCCAAAGATTCCGAAGATGCGGAGACACTAATACGGTACACAAAGATGGATAAGCGGTGAAGATGAGTAGTTGAACAACACGTAGCAATCGAACAAATTTTCACCACATATATGACAGTGTGCATACTTCCACACTGTGATCACGATGGTGAAGTGCTTACGGAGAGTGCTGCTGCTGATTATGTTTCAGTAGACGTCCGTTTGCAGCACCACACAGATAGAGTTCTATATTGTGTGGCTTATTTATCAAGCACATCGACAGCGGCAGAATGTAACTATGTTATCCATACTATGGAACTGATAGCTATCATTGACGCATTTGAAGAATTGTAACCAGAACGTGAAGGTGCGCTACTGTGTGGGGTTCTCCCTTCATTGTGGTAATGATACATGAGTGGGTTGTAGCTGGTACATGTGGCGATCGCATGTGACTCGTATGCAAAAGACCTACCGGTGCAACATCAACATGTTTATCAGCCAAGTGATCCCTAGCGTGATTACGCTTGCGCAACATGTCGATCAATTAGTGATAGGTACGTCCTAACTAGCAGATTCCAATATGCTGATGCAACTATGTCACCATAACTTGGAAGTGAAAAACCTTCAGCAGTGCGCATGGTTATTGGCCACACCAACTATTTATTGACAGCAGGACAACCTGCAGTTAAGTTGCGATTGCGCAGAAGTGAGTGTGCAGCAGACAAAAACGCAATATGCGAGTATGAGGCAGCAGCAAAATGTAAATCGGTCTGGAAGCAACACGCAATCCTCCCAGACACTCTGGGCAACCTCACCACTGCTTCTAAGTACTTCTAGATACTCCCAGACCCTCCTGGAGATAAGCAAAGTACTCTCAGACTCTGCAAGAGCATTCTGGGGTGTTTCTGAAAGCACCAGCAGATATGGAGGTGCATTCAGGATGCTCGGAAATTTGACTTATAGAATAGTCAAATTTTGGAGCTCCTGAGACCTCGGCGCACATCTGCAGGAGACTTTGAGAGAAGCTGAGACCACCGCACAACTCTGCGGGATACTTCAAGAGCAGTTGAGACCGCGGCACAGCTCTGCAGGAGACTTGGTGCGGTATCATCACAGCAGTGGTTCTTACATAACCACATGGCATTTCCTCTTATCATATTCGTCTGGAACAGTCACAAGATTCGCTACATCAGCAAAGTGTAAAATGGTTTCAAAGTCACAACTGAACAACTCAGCGACTCTGAACAGCCACACTGATCCTTCGAGATGCTCCCAGATGCTCCCAGATAGGTTGAGTGCAAAGCGATAAGCTCTCAGGTGCTCCGAGACTACTTCACTGGTGCTCCTCAATGTTCCGGACATTGTGGAACAGAATACAACAATATCCTGAAGAATGTAGGGTTGTCTTCGAAATGCTACAAAATCAAACTGTTAGAATGTGCAAATTTCGGAGCTATTGGGAGTACTGGCCGCGTCTCCAAGACTATTCCAGTGCATCTCGAACCTGGAGCCGTCCTCTCCAGGAGTGATTATTATAATGTTTATATCAAATAGTACAATTCAATTAACTAACTATCTTCCTCCTGCACACCTTGATTCAGGTATTGTAACCTAATATATAGTCCAGTAGGTATCTGAATCCATATGATTACTTACAAGCCATACGCTATTGATCTGATCTGATGCAGCGTTCTCTCGCACCAAACGTGCCGGTCCAACAATTGCTCTGACCGGTACCTTATGCATAATATCAGTCTGTTTGACAACCCGGATGAACCCGTCAACACAATCAGCCCAACCATGCGGATCTTTGTAGTTTGTTGGAATCACCTCTGCATAATCTTGAACTTGAGGATGTAATATCAATTGTTGAGACTTCTTGCACCATTTAGAAGAGCTTGATATGATGTTTCGGGCAGGCAGGCGCTCCTGGAATTGGAGGATCTGAGTCAGCGGAGTCCAGCTGAAGTATAATACAGGAGAAGAAGGAACTCAGCCTTGGAAGGTGTTATCAAGGTCACTGCCTGTATATTGGACTCAGATGTTATGAAATTCAGGCATGACCCCTTCGTTGGCATCAGTATATTCTACTTTGCAATCAAGTCCCGGACGCTCACCAGATGTTGGGCAGTGAAATGGTTGACGGTAGTACGACAGTCCATTCTGAAGTTTAATAAATGCACTGTCAAGGAGTACATTGTGATTTTATCAGTGCACCAGTCCACTAACTTCGTGTCCCCAGTCCTCTTCAATTTGTGAATGGAATTGCTGTCCAAAGTTGGGAATTCCAAAATCTTCCGATGCATCGCTGGGTGAGGTTAATTTGATACTTCGGCACACTCAGCGGACATGAGTTTCTCTCAAACGATGTACCTTTGGTGACACAGCGTAGAAACATGACTCCTCCTGACAATGCTGGAAGCGTAAAAGATTGGCTCTGCGAGGATTTTGCCGTTTATTGGCAGCAGATAGTAGGTTGAAAGCTTCCTCCAAGTCAATATCGTACCAGCCTTGCAGGGCAAGACACGAGGGTGTCTCATCCATATAGTCAAGAGTGGTACACCGGTTATGGTGCTTGAGCATCTGTCGAATGTAATTGACATTGTTGGTAGATTGATATGCCTGTGTCACATTGCCGATATGTAGCCGTTCAGAGATATCGGTGGTGACATTGTCGCCAGAACCCATTCGCCGAATTGACTCTGATATATGGCTCATTGGATGCAACATAGGATATCCGAACTGGATTACACGCTGTTTGATTATTTTCCGGAGCTCCTGAACGCTGATTGCCTGCCACCAAGTTTCAAACTTGATCAAGCGGATGGACAATTCCTGCTTGAACCGCATCTGCTCATTCGATGTAATACCATACATCTCTCTTTCCAGCAGACTCATGATGCGGTCAATATCAGCGAGACTCCGGGTAGTGGCTTTAGTCTCAGCATCGCATAGACGGACCTGAAATTCCACATGCTTGTCGGTGGTCATGTTTACCCCCCCATCAACCTCTTCTTCCGCAACAGTCTTCATTTGAGCAAGATTTTTGGCCAATGTGCTTCTGGGACCGGTTGCCTTAGTCCCGACTGCTTGTAATAGTTGTCGCTCATGATGGTGGAATAATTTATTGAAAAGCTTGCATTTGACATGTGTCATCTGATGAATTTCGTACTCCAATCGCTCGATTGCCCTCTGCCGATTAGCCTCTGACCATTTAGTTGCTGCTTGTCAGGCTCTATTCAGGCGCACCTGAAATTGGCTTCATTTCGATGTTGAACCTTTTCAGCCCCGTACAGCTGAACTTTCATTGCGGCACCGATTTTATGAATTGTCTGATGTCGTAACTTGTGGGATTCCGTTGCCAACTGTTCATCCACTTTGGCCTTCGCAGACTTCGACATTTTCTGTTCTTGCAAGGCACCCTTCTTCTGGTAATATCGCTTAGGTGGATCCTCTAGTGCTGTGAGGGATAGGTCTGAGTGATTTTGTTGACTGACAAGTAGAGAGCATTCACATAATGCCCGCACTGCCCCAATTACTATTCCATCAGAGTCTGTTTCCACAACAGTTTTCCCGTCATCCTTGGAGCAGTTAAGAAGTGGAGCGCAATTCGCTGACAGTGTTCTGATCATGCCCCAGATCCCTTGGCCCTGCCAGGAGCTGCTTATCAGCGAATCGAATGGTTTAGAGAAGGGCTGGAGGCCTGGATATTGCGGTACTGATGTAAATCGATTGGCAACTTGATCCTTGACATTTCTAGCTTTCAGGTATTTGAGCTGCCAGTGCAATAAGTTTTTGACTAAACCCAGGAGCAGCTGATGCAATTCATCAGGCTGCCAAAGGCGATAGACATTGCAGAGAGGGAATTGCCAGAACTGGTTGTGGATTGGATGAACATGAAGAGTGTGCAGAACATCAAGTTTAGTTTTGTCTAGAAGCTCTGAGTGTACATGCTGCTCTCTTGACATATGGAGTGCTCAACAAGTGGAATGCCCCATCGTCGCACCTATAGGAATTTCACACATCGGGCGTGAGCGATATGAGACTTGAGCAATCCTGACTTGGTCTGGATAATCTCCGACCCAGGCCCCCACAGGAGGATAACATCGTCTCTGGAATCCATCAGCACAATTCCATTTCAAGCCAGGACCAGTTATGTCAAGATTCCCAAGTGGGGACAACAGAGTTCCAAACGCAGAACACCATGCATCGTCCATATTTTTAGCACCTTTGAGGGGACATGGAGTCAGCCCAACAAGAATCCAGCCGGGCTTTTTGCTGGATGGTGCATTTCTTTTCGAATATTACGAATCGTCAGATACAGTGACCAGGCATGCTGCTCGCTTGTATAATTGGTCATGTGAGTCTTGTCGGATGCACAAATGACTGGCACAATCATCGCTCTGGCAGGAAGCTGATCTTGTGTATCCCACCACCCGTTGCTGGTGTTCATCTCACTGTACATTCGGTGACTTTCCGAGTCTGTGAGGCGCACTGGTTCAAAAACCAGCCACCCCTGGAATGGGAGATGTGCCGAAAGGAACTGGATACATTTAAAAATATCCCTGTATTATAATGTTCCGAAAAGAGGCGATTGATCTTCAATGCAACTATCATCGCCGAGCCGGAAATAGAGTTCTGAGAGGCGCTTTTGCAGAGCATCTGCAGATTGAAATGAGACGATTTTGAAGTTGTCCAGTCCACGCCTCAGATGCTGCTCGATTCACGTTTTCATTTGCTGGCTGAATGATTGTGCCTGTTGAAAGTCGTCTGCTGACTGAAATGGAAGTCATGGAATCCATTGTTCTGAGTACTTGCAATGCTTGTCGTACAATCCAGTTGCTTTGCCATATGCTTTCCCCCCTGCATTTTCCACTCCAACTACCTGCCTATAAGCCCTCGTCTTTGTTGGATCAGGGGTAGGTGTCAGATAAGGCTACTGGGGGTCTATTGTTTCTTTGTCGAGGGTACCTTCAGGTGATTGCGCAACAGGTACATTGTCTATGGATAGATTATTAGTTGACTTGCTCATCGATGGCCATTCAGGTGCACCAATTGAAGTCGAACCATGATGGCTCGGGTCGATCCCATCTGGCAGGTGCTAAAATCCCGTCAGGTAATCACTCTTCATTAATCAATGTAGGGCGATAGCATTGATTGTGAGCCTCGAGTCGGTTGTGGTCGACTAATTTCTTCTTGCAGTTAAAGCACTTAACATGTCTCCAGTGAGTGTTGACCATATTCAAGAAATGGTCAGTGAACACGTATTCGGATGCATCTCGACGACGCCTCTTCAGGGGGTGATTCAAAGCCTCAGGGATATTGGGTCAGCGTATGTCATTCACAGCCGCATCGCACCCCGCCAAATGCGGGGGAGGGGTAAACTATCATGATCTCATGATCAGTTTTCTTCATAAACCAGAATATATATATCATATTCCACACAATAATGGTGCACATCGTCTGCTGAACATCATTAGAAAAGAAGAGATGGTTTCTTTTGTCATCACTGCATTCACCACCATGGGCCTTATACTACGTCATTGTGGTATGGTGGGTGAGACCTGTGCTCGAGCTTCTGAGTAAGTGATAATGAAGGTAGAACGTCTCAATACTATGAATAGGTGAGTAACCGAGCTAGTTGTATACCCGCGCAAAGATGATCAAGCACTGATAGGTTGGTAGGATGGTTGCGTCAGTAATGATCCTTGACCGGAGTGTGGATCCTGAGGAGAACAATATGTTTAGACAAGGAGCTCAAAAGGAAGCATCACTGTTGCTGCTCAACTCACAGGCCTCCTATTGAATGAGGTTGCAAGGTCGTACACGCACAACTTATGTGTAATATCCCTAGTTGTGCTAACCTTCATACTGGATATAGTTCTTGTTGGGTTCTGGAGATATCATATCATATCCCTTCTACCACTGTTAAAGTCATGGGAGCACATGAAGGTGAGCATCTATCCAATATCCTACTATATGAATTCGAGCATACAACAAAGAAAGGCGGGATGTGTGTGATTAAGGTTTCTTTTTCTCAAGGGCCAGGATGATTTCATGGATCAAAGGTGTAGTGAAACACCACAGTTCGTGACAACAGAATGGGATATAAGAAGCTCATTATTCCACCGAAGGTCACTGTTACCTGCAACATACTCAACCATACTCCGATTTATTCTACATCACATGGTACATCGATAGTAGTTACCACCATCTTTGTTCACAGAACATGTCGACGAAAGGATCTCCACCAAAGACAGCGAATATGGCTCCACCGAGTGGCCTATTTGGCTCGCAATAGCGCCGTGACGACGATTCAGGATCCTCGGATAATGGTTCGCAAACTACCACTGGCAAAGACAGTCAATGAAGGAAACACGCCAATCAATATCAACCGCCGCATGGGTATGGTCACCCTCCTTCACAGCAGCCATTTCCAGGCACTGCGCAGTTTTTCACCATTCTCCATTCAACATGACACACAGTGCCCAACCAACCCCCAGCATAAGCCAACAAGATCCAGGATATGGGCCACCATGGCAACGATATGACCACCACCAAGGCAGATATGGCGAGTCTCGAATGTTTCCCCAGCAGCAGTTCCCAAGACAACAGCCCTCATCTCCAGGTGCACCTAGAGTGCCTCCAGGACCGCCGGGAAACAATCCAGTCAATCGGCCAACATCTTCCAGCTCTTCTCCTCCACCTGGACCTCCTTCCGGAGCACCTGGGAGACCTCCCATTAGGCTCGCAATGAAATGATTTCTGCCACCTGCGGGACGGCGGAAAACTGATGTTGCAACGATTGTGGACTTGCCCCCTTTGCCAGAGATTTCCTATGACGAATGTGATGCAGATGATGAGAGGAACAATTCGTCGGACTTGGGCGGTGCAGAAGCTAAACTCCCAGTCTGCCTGAAGCAAACCGAATTCTCCTTGAAGCAATTTGCCAAAAAGATGGGGCAGGCCAATTATAGCGCATTCAACAAGTGGAAGAAAGTATGGGAGGCAGGGTTCCTCGAGAAAAAGTATCTGTCCATTATCTGGGGGCAGAACCGATTGAATCGGCTAAGAGATGGACCCCTGCACTGGGAGATGGCGGTTGCAGATTTTTTGGAGACATTTGAGAGGTGGCTCCTAGTGGATAATTGTGATATTGCCAAATGGATTCGTCGGCAATGGGTGGAGATGATTTAGAAGAGATGAGCAAGCTGAATGAGGGAGGCTAGGTAAAAGGGAAGGCGAGGCAACAAGCGACAGGGGACGGATTCGGGAGAGCGCACGAGCAAAAAGGCGAGAAGTAACCTCCCAGAGTTGCTCAGTACAACATTCATGGTTGTGATTTGCCAGGAGTCGAATCACAACGATAGCGTTCTATCCCCAAACCAACTCAATGCCGCATATACCGATGTGAGGCACTGAGAGTAGCTGATAGATTTCATCAACAAAAACGGATGCCTGACAGAGCCATCCATTCTAACATGGAAGTTCAAGTTCATGTTGGATCAGGCCAAATTGGACGAAGAGTATATGGGATGATATACAAATGAGCAAATGATAACGGACCCCGGATGTGGCCAGATTTTGTACAACTGTTGTCTTTCGAATTCTTTCAAGTTGAAACATGCACACGATCTGAAAATATTTTTAGTCGAAATGACGCGAGCTACAGCGAAGGACATTGCTGAACACATAACCAGACCAGCAAAGGTAATCCCTCCTAGCCGTGTTAAGGCTAGATGTGCGCAACTGCTAATCATTATACATAGACATTGGAAGGTTCTGAAGAGTGTGGAAGAGAGGAGGGAGATGAGGATGGTGGGCAAGAGAATGATCCTTGTATTGATGTATGTTCTGATTGGAAGAATAGAATTGTTTGTATTGCATCCATATATATTTGTTCCAATGGTTGCTTGTCTGTGGAGTTCCTAACATTGCGATGAGTTTCAGGAGCGCCAGAATATGAGCCCATCTGCGCAGCTTACATCCAAGCAACTGAAAGAGATCATTGAGGACAAAAGGGACACTGACAAAGGTGCAAGGGAGGTTCAGGAGCGAGTGGAGGATGGTAAAGAGGTCCTCAATCCAGCAAATACGACCTCAGTATTGAATACCGTTCTCAGTACAATCAACAACGAATTTGAACACAGTTTTCTTGACGACGCAGTCAGGCTGCTGAATGCTTATCCCATTCTTCAATCAAGAGATGACCAGGTTCCAGGCCACTGTCCATTGTATGGGGGAATACGGTGGAAGAGTCGGTGATTTTGGGGGACAACGACATTTCCAGCATTGTCGGTGAAGAACGAGAGTGGTATCCGCTCCAGAGATTGAATTCTATGCCCCGCCGGCAGTTGGAGATCCTGAAAAAACCGCCTAACGGGCATCCAGCACTTGTATCAACCCTTGAACCAATCTCGGTGGGTACCATGCCTGGAATGGCAAAGACCTTTAAGACCATCATCAACGAGATGACACATGGAACCCAACTCAAACTGGTCCACTTGTTGCACACCAGAAATGCGAATCTCACCAATGATGATCTGAACACCAGTAAGGACGAGCCGGAAAACAGATGGAATTTCCACCTTGTGTCGTATGATACCTCAACATCCGGTGCGAAACCATCAAGTAACGGCCATCTCTACTACGGTGCATGCAGTTTTGGCATTTTTGATGAGTCCCATCGGTACACAACTGAAAACAGTGTGGGCTGGCACATCGCAATGAATGCGAAAATTGGATTCCAACTTCAAGTCACAGCTACAGTGGGATTCTATTCACTCTATGACTGGTGCTATCAGGTGATGTGGCTGTTTTCAGGTGCACCGGAAGATCCTGAGGAGGGGACCATGAAGGATAAGCAGGGTGCAGATGGATTATATTCCACTGGGGAGAGTTTGATCCATGCTATCCGGACTGAAGACGAAGAAGCTCAACAGGATGTGGCGCACCAGAAGATACAGATTGCAAAGCCTCGGACGATGAGGAGGTGGTCAAGATTGAAACTTGCCAACGCAAAACCACTAGTGCGCATACCGGAGGAGAATGCACACCTCATTGAGCTCGAGCGGACTGAGAATGAGCAAGCACAACTGAAGACCCTGGTGGAGAAATACACTTCATGTGGTGCTTCAGTAGCATGGAGAGTTCATTGATGGCGGCTTGAATGTTTTTCGTCAGTGTTGGGAGACACAGAGGATTGCAATGACGTTTCTGGAGAATGGTACGTTGAATGGGCACTCGATACTTGGGTTGATTTGCTGATTTTCTGTTGGCAGTGTGAGACATTTCGGCCAATGCTTCTCCATGAACATGCTGGGTATCCCGAATCTGACAAAGAAGACCCATTGAGAGAGGCGCTCCTGGTGGAACACGAGAGACACACAAATGCTCTCCCCAGTGCGCCTCCTCCACAAAAAGCAGTGGTGTTTTTTCATCTTCCTAGCCAAGTTCATCATTTATAGTGATGGCTAATGAAGTATTTAGCGGATCATGTGGATATATTCCACATGTATGCAGAAATGGACAATGATGAACGTTCAGAAATGCAGATCAGATTCCAAGATTCATGCAATCCCTCTGTATTCATAACGACACCCAAAGTGGGCGGAACCGGTCTAAATCTTGTTGCAGCAAACCATGCAGTAATGACTCAGAAGTTCTGGGTACTGAACGAGTAGCAGCAGGCATTTGCACGAGTTGTCTTGTTAGGGCAAAACAGAGTACAACATACATGGGTGCTGAAGACGGGTCTGGGTGGCTATAATAACCGCGCAAGTGATCTCCATCAACTCTCTGGAGTGGCCTAAATGAGAGTCCTGCACGGCTTGAATAGTCGACCGAACATCACGACTTCAATGATTAACCGGATTCTGGAGTCTCGTGAGGACCATACGAAGAGGCTGACAGCGGACGAGGACACTTTTCAGTCAGATGAGCTATTGTCTTAGATTGTAAGAACGCTTCATCGAGCTAAGCCTCTTTAGACATTCAACCAACGTAATCTTCTTAACAGATACAAATAGTCAAAAGGTCATTTGTAAGGCACACTATGCTGCATAAATGAATCCTGTTTCTCTGTCATTTAAAAGCGAGTCAAAGTTCTGATGTTGGAGTTGCGGTGTTTTCAATCAGAAATTGCTCGAGTGGGATTTCATTGGCGTTCTTGATTGATATTATTAATGACTAATAAGAGATGAAGTCAATTGTTAAGCTAAATTACAAGTTCCTGGGCTGGCCTATCTCATGATAAATGGCCTGAGTCGAATGTTGAGAATGATTCAGCGAATGGCTTCAAATCATTGGTCAGTTGCCATTGTGAGGTGCACCAGAAAACTATGGCCAGGTACACATTTCGAAGTCAAAAGAGCCAACAATGCCCAATTCGGGGAATATCAGGCACACAGGGGAATCCCGGCCATATGTCATGAGTCTCGTTCAGATAGATGGTGCACTGCAGATTTGGCAATCCAATTTGGCAATAAAGTAGGTCGTGGCAACATTGAATAGCTGTGTCAAAATATGAGACACCAACTGGCTGATTCCAGGCAAGGCCGCAGCATTTGCTCCCATTTGATTCAAGTTCAGGTGCACCGGAGAATTATCGGCATAGGTTTTGAGTCGTGTTATGACAGATCCAGCACCGCTTATTTGCCAATCCATTTTGGCAAGGAGACTGTCTAGGCAATATTGAGAGTTCTTGTGTCTGAATTTGAGACCCAGTTCGCTTATTCGTGGCAATCTCACGCCTATTTCTGGCATATGCTCAAAGTTCAGGTGCACCGGAGAGTCCTGGGCACATATCATCTTGACTGTCACTGCATAATTGCCAATCGCATTGCGCAATCAACACAGTCGACACGATAATCGAGTTCCTGCGTCAGAATATGTGACCCGGGCTCACTTTTTCGTCGCCCAGCTGCACCTTCTGCAGGAGTATCATAGTCGTTCAGGCACATCTCAGATCGGCATCCGAGAGCGTCAGAGACTGAGAGACAGGTGTCGTATTCATGGTGAAGCTGCACCTTTCGCTCCTGGGTATGTCCTGGCCTGTGATTGAAGTTCAGGCACATCTGAGATCTGCAATCCAGTCCAGAATGACGTTCTTAGATGTCTATGAGGTCAACTTTGGCTAGCTGCGACTCATTATGAATGTCTCATTCCAGGTCAGGCACGCCTCGACTGCGACAATAAGCCTCCGAAGCGCATGTTCCCCACTTCATAGCGCACTTTATGTTTTAGTTTGCTTCATTCTCATCATGTTTTCTTTGGCTTTGAATCAGTGGACGCTGTGCACACAGAGTGTCATCTCTCAAGACACTGCACATTGAGGTGCAGGCGGCTCGTCCCGCTCGCCCTCTGCTAATATAGAAATCTATGCTGGAGCGGTATGTGAAGGGTGCCACTACAATGCCTTAAACTGTTAGCTCCGGGTCAACTATCCTTTGGAGGAAGATAGCCCTGCACAACTGAACCATAAATGCATAGATCTGGCCAATTATCAACCTCACATAACTCGATATTGCCTAGTAGTATGTTTGGACCTCTGCTTGCAAATCTTAAAATTGCTTCTGCATCATCGAGCTCTGTCAAAAGCGCTGTAGCTTGAGAGCGATAATCTCAAATGACAGATTCTGCTCAGTGACTCTACAAGATGGCCGGCAACTCCCGCTCACCCATGTACCTCACTTACTCAAAGAGGCCTAAGTTCTCAATGCTTGGAATGCAGATTTAACTCGATTCTGACTAAATGTAAGTTCGGGCCACCAAAACTCGTATCTGAAAAGGGATTATGTGAACCGATGTCCATCATGAGAAATGTTCAAAGGGAGCTACTCTTGAAAGCGTGAATGATGAAAAGAGAACTTCGAAGATTGCTATTAACAGTCAGAGTAAGGTGAGCCCGCAATCCCGAGCGAATGAATCTTATCGTAACCATTCAATCTTCGGTGCACCTCATTTCCCCGAAACTGCATGCATGCATGCAATCATCATTCCTCTGCCTGCTGTGAGATGAGGTCTCACAATGCATTCATACCTATCATAGCATATTGCTTTCAACCTCACCATTCATTTAAGCCTATAATGTAGTAGAGACTCATAATGAATATGGGATTTAATGGTGTGCAACTTACTCGATATTAGGCGCAAAATCAGAATGTGAGTGGGTATTTATGACTCATTTGTTTGCAATCTTGGCATCAATGAGTGCTTGAATCCAGAAGATTACCCCTGAATCATCCATTGTACCTTACCATAATTTCTCTACACCTGTATCTACACTTGTATCTCTCCTTCGTATACCAAATTCTCTCCCTCCTCCATTGACTGCAACATTGTTGTGAAGGATATTCTGCAGACACAGCACGGATGAACACATTGAAGGGAAGTTATGCTTACGATATTGCCTTATCGACCGCTAACTCAGCTGCAGCATCCTGATACAATAGACTATAGTGAATATACGTGTGTCCTTCTGGCGGATATGCCACATACAGAGATTCATGATTCTTCTTGATCCATAACAAACTCAATATGACCACTTGCAACTCAGCCGTCACTCATTGAGTTCTGCAGATTCTCAACGCCGCACCATTTCTATGCCATGCGGTCACGTCAAATGCTCGAGCACTCACCCATAATGACTTCCTATAGAGGAGTCATATACAGGGGCACACCTTTTTATTCAGGTTCTCAGTGCTCCATTAGGCCAGCACCAAGGATTCGTTAATGTCATGAGTTTCCGTTTGGTGCTTCCCGTTCAGGTGCTTCTCGTTCAGCTGCGTCTTGTTGTATTCTATGTGTGTTGGCTTTAGCTAACGTCCAAATCTTGCACCCAGACTGAGTGTTGTTAATAGGAGAGTTGCTAACAGTCGGCATTGGGAATCCATCCATTCGTGCACACCTGATAACGAATCCATCCATTCCGGTACACCTGACAACATCCTAAATCACAACAGCGGACTGCCGTCCTCCGTATCCATATGGACCATTGAAGTCATATCTTCTGAAACCTTCAAGGCATGCCTCCAATTGAATCTTCCTCAACTATGTGCTACTTCTTGCTCTATTCATCCTGTTATTCTATTGCACTTAATCTTGTATTTACTGCTTATACACTCTCTCCCACATTCCCCAACTGTCTATCTTCATTGCAGCAAATGGAACCTACGCCCAGCCAGGTGAGGAATCACTATTCACAGAAGAATCAAGAAGCACACCTAGCCAGAGCACTCGCATTCAAGAAAGCAGCCAGTCATCATTTCCCATCAAATGTTTGCTTTCCAATGATCTGCCTTCGTGCATCATATTACGGATGACTAATATCCCCAATTTCATTCATGGAGCAGGATGATGATACCGATCAGGACATTGGTGATGGCGAAAGTAAGGCCAAACGTGAGGCCAGCTGCGGGTAAACATTATCATCCCATAGTGAAGAGGACAATTTGGATCACCAGCAGGAGGTCCTACTTCTAGGCCAGGCGTGCCGGGACAAGTCTTTACGAACTACAAGGGTTCCATTGCAAAAGAAACGTCGCCGTGCCGATACTGTTATTGCACGCCCTCTGCTTCCAAATCCTTGAAAACCACCTGGGTCAGTGGAACCACCACTGCTGAAATGCCAAAAGTCGGCCCTCCTCAACAAGTCATCCGAGTCTGACCATGCACCATCCGCCCAGGCGCTGCCACAACCCAAGTCTAGTGGAGACCAGAATGCTCCACAACCCAAGGCCAGTGCAGATCAGAACGTTCCCCAACACCAAAAGGCTACTTTTGAGGTAATGCAAAAGTTCTTGGAAGCAATTGTATTCAGCAAGACTCCTTAGCCAACATTATCCGGTGACAAGTACTGGATGGTTGAAACAGCTTGGAACCTTGGCATTGAAGCTCAGGATCATCAGCGGGCATTAGCCGGTGCTCCTGCAGGTACACCATCTGTGTGACAATTGCGCAGTGGTCCATCTCTCAAAATTGATCCGCAAACACGAGAAGCTGTAAGTCTTGGATTCTGTTCAATGCTCCTCTATCAGATTTACCATATGGACTATGCCCCAAATTATACACAGTTGAAACTGAAGATAAGTACCGTTTGAGGCCAATTGGTAGATGGGGCACGGCGAACTGTTGTCCATAGTTACCAGTTGGATATGCGCTCTGGGACTGAGCTTCGGATTCAGCTTAAGGAGCACCTGTTCGACGTTGCATATCTCTCCAAGGTCGTTTTTGATAAGATGTCATGGTTCACGCAAAGGAAGTGCTTGATCTCATTTACCGTCAATTTTTCTTTATGGCCTACACCTTCCGGCGCCAGCCAACAACATCGCAGTAGGTGCAACTTTTCGCTCCGCAGACTTTACGGCTGATCGCCGCAGCTATTCATTTTGCGCTGTCTGACTATGCAGGTGGAATGAAGGCCACAGTTACGTTTTCTCAAGATGAATATTCAAGTACATTGTGTCCATCCCCCATGATAAATTTTACTGCTGGAGCCACTGCACTCATCAATCACAGATTAGCGGGATGCTTCGGGGGGGGGGGGGGGGGGGGGGGGG
>Ga0307515_10001316_pt1 | contig 56357 bp, 53 predicted proteins | sample 17_EM_MG_FD_194513 | JGI IMG/M metagenome (GOLD analysis project Ga0307515, IMG submission 194513) | Populus trichocarpa ectomycorrhiza microbial communities from riparian zone in the Pacific Northwest, United States - 17_EM | ecosystem: Host-associated > Plants > Roots > Unclassified | place...
GCCTGGGCGACGGGTAGCGTGTAATTCTCCGTCAGAGGGTACGAGGTTCCGTCAGAGCCGTCAGAGCCGTCCGGAACACCCGGGTGTTTCAGACGGAAACTAGGGTTGTTGCTGATGCATTATCAGCATTCAGCCGCACCTTGCATGGCATCCAATTTGAATTCTTGAGAATGACATCAGCAAAATGTATTTTAGTCACTGGCAGCCTCCAGGAGAGTCTGAGAGAATGTGGAGTATAAACTTAGAAGCATCAATTTCAGGAGAGTATCAGACCCTAGGAAGGCATTCCGGCCAGCCTTCAGAGTAACTGGGATCTCTGGTGACTGGTACAGGAGTACCATGGGAGTGGTTGTGGTAAGTTTGGGAACACGTCGGAGCGACGGCAACAAGTCTGGGAGCGACAGCCACAAGCCTGGGAGCACCTCGAATCACTGAAGAGCAGTCTGAGAAACACAACATCTTCTTTGGGAACGCTGCTGGTGCGCCGGGACATCATAGCTACTACTTATTGTTCAACGACTTTCAAAACTTATGTATTCAGGTTGAATTCTCATCTATGTATCAATGTATCTATGTATCTATATAGCTACCAAATCTACACACGGTAGATCTGTACAGGCTGCAGGCGGTACTTGAGTGCAATTCGAGGTGCGCCGAAAGATGACGATTGAGTGATCTCAGAGAAACACTTCGAGGCCATGATCGCGCAACTTTGGAGATGCACCTGGAGGGCGAGATCGAGTGAACTCAGAGATTCTATTGGAGGCCGGAATCGAGAGTGTTTGGAGATGCACTTGGAGGCCGAGATTGAGTGAACTGAGATTCAATTAGAGGCCGAGAGATCGATCGACTTTGGATATGCATTCGGAGGCCGAGATCCATTGCACTCAGACATGCACTTGGACACCCGTAATCTAGTGAACTCAGAGATGCAATTAGAGGCTGTGATGGAGTGAGTTTGGAGATGCCCACGGAGGCCGAGATCGGGTGAACTCAGAGAGGCACTGGGAGGCCATAGTGGAGCGAGTTTGCAGATACCCTTGGAGGCCGTAATCAAGCCTGTTTGGAAACGCACTTGGAGGCCGAGATCAAGTAAACTCAGAGATGAAATTGGAGTCCGTCATTGTGCGAGTTTGGAGATGCACCCGGAGGCCGACATCGAGTTAACTCAGAGATGCAATTGGAGCCTGTAATCAAGCCAGATTGTAGGAGTGGTTGAAGGCGGTCAACGGGAGGTGCGCCGGGTGCTTAGACTCTATTCATCGGTTAGTTCCAGCAAGTTGTAACCGTGGGAATGTGACGAGGTGACTCGACCTTTGAGCTCTCACGGAGAGCTGGCTGGCGGCGGTCGACCATGTATGGAGGCATGCCGGAAGCTGAAACTACATTCAGGGGTCAACTCGTAATCGTGTGAATGAAGGAATGACAGACAATCTTGGCTGTATGCTGTATTCGGTGTATGATGTACTCGGTGTATGCTGTACACAGTGGTAACTCATGATCGTGGCATAGAGGGATAGAGATGGATGCCTTAACTGTGTGTGCAGCGATAATGGTGGAGTTGTGGACGAAACAGAGAGATGGGGGATGAAGATGGGAACGATATGGAGCATATGAGTTGATATGAGAAATCAGGGGTACTACTCGCCTTATTGGGTTTGGAAAACCTCGGATCGGTGTAATTGCCCACCGGATCGGGACTTGTTCCTGCCGAATCGGGGATCGTAAATTGACTCGCCCACGAAATTCTCTAAGCCCAAGTTTCTCATGATGATTTCCCTTGTCTCCTCTCATCTCTCTCTTTCTTATCCTCAACTCCAACATCACCTAAGAACACAAAGACAAGTCATTCCTCTCAATCTCTCCATGCCATGATCATGAGTTAACACCGAGTGCAGAATATACTGAGTACTGCATCATCCCAAGATCGAGTGTCGCCCGCTCCCAGCCAGTTTCATCTCTGATCTGTCAGTGGACCTTGTTGAACTCAATTCTCTACATTCCCAGAATGACGAGTTCACCAATGAATTGAGTCTCAGCTCCCATCACGCCTTGTTCCCAATCCACCGAATCCAGATCGACAGCCTGCAAGTAGTGCTCCAATCTCGACCAATCATGGCCGAGTGCATCTTCTCCCTCGCTCGATTACAGCCTGCAACTGCATCTCCGAGTTCACACGATCTAGGCCTCCAAGTGCATCTCCAAACTAGCTCCATTACGGCCTCTAATTGCATCTCTGCGATCACTCGGTCTCGTCCTCCCAGTGAATCCTAAACTCGTCCGATTACGGCCTCCAATTGCATCCCTGAGTTCACTCGATCTCAGCATGCAAGTACGTCTCCAAAGTTGCTCGATCATGGCCTCCAATTTCATTTCTGAGTTCCCTCAATCCCGGCCTCCAAGTGCATCTACAAAGTCACTCGATCACGTCCTCCAATGCCATCTCTGAGTTCACTCGATTCCAGCCTGGAAGTGCATCTCCAAACTCGCCCGATTACTGCCCACAATTGCATCTCTGAGATCACTCGATTTTGGCCTCCTGGTGCATCTCCAAACTTATTTGATCACGGCCTCCTGGTACATCTCTTAGTTCACACTATCACGGTGTGGTGAAACCGCGGAGCTCTCTTGGCATCCGAAGGGTACTTGTGAGAAGGTGCGGTTCTGCCCCGAGGAGTGTATGGCGCGATGGTGAGAGGATATGACGGGGTACCCGACCGTAAGGAACCGAACAAATTGTGTGGATCTGTGAAATCTCGGCAACAGTGGGTGAGGAACCACACAAATTGCGTCGATCTACATTTGCTAGGCAAGAGTGCGTGGGGCAAAGTGCTGGGAAAGATAGGCTGTGTGTATTTCGCATAATGACATGACGTCTACATACCCCACAGTATCTCCATTCGCACCCTCTTCTCGTTGCTCAGTCCGTCTCTGTTGTGGCTGTATCGCCGTATATCCCCCGCCAGCTTCCCCCTGGCTAACTGAGTGGCAGTGGTGGTGAGAAACGAATTTTGTCGCCCCGATGGCCTCCAAGTGCATCTCCAAGTTCTCTCAATCAGCGTTTCCAGGTGCTCCTCCGATTACGCTCGAGTACCATCTGCAGCCAGATCGACCATATGTATATATATAGGGAGACTTAGATACATAGTACATACCATATTATGATGTCGCGAAGCTTGTGACTGTAACAAACATGACTATGATCAACCAAATGCTTTGTGGTTATGGAACCCTAAGATCCACTGCTGTGATAATACGGCACTAAGTCTCCCGCAGACCGGCACAGAGGTCTCTGCTGCTCCCAAATTCGACTATCTTATAAGTCAAATCTCGGAGGATCCTCAATGCACCTCCATAACTGCTGGTGCCTTCAGGAGCACCTGAGAATGCTCTGGCAGCGTTTGAGACCACTTTGCTTAGCTCCAGGGGGGCCTGGAAGCATCTGGAAGTATTGAGAAGCACTGCTAAGGGCTACCGGAGTGTCAAAATGGTTTGTGTGTGGCTTCCGGACCGATTTACAATTTTCTGATGGAGTAGTTCTGGCCAGAGCAGTGTAGGAAGAAGGTGAGAGGACATGAAGGGATATCCGGTCATGATGAACCACACACATTGCATGCATCCATGAATGCTTTGCAAGAGTGCATGAGAAACCATACAAGTTGTGTGGATTGAAGCAAGCTCGGCAAGAGTGTGTGAGGAACCACACACAGTGCGTGGATCTGTGAATGCTTGGACAGAGTGTGTGAGACCAAGAACTGGGAAAGATAGAGTGTGTTTGGTATAATGCGATGATGTCCATCTACCCCGGGGTCTCCAAAATGTATACTGCCTGTTGTGGAGTCCATCTCCATTGTCCCCGTTTCTCAGTATGTACATATAGAGAGAGACTTAGATAATACAAGCCAGATTATGATGTAGCGAATCTTGTGACAGAACAAAGACGAATATGATCAACGAAATGCCTTGTGGTTGTGACACCCTAAGAACCACTGCTGTGAGAATATGGCACCAAGTCTCCCACAGAGCTTGCGCAGAGGTCTCAGCTGCTCTCAATGTCTCCCGCAGACCTCTGCACAGGTTATAGCAGCTCCGAAATCAGACTATCCTAATAGTCAATCTCATAGCATCCTGAATGCACCGCCATAACTGCAGGTGCTGTCAGGAGCACCTGAGAATGCTCTTGCAGAGTCTGAGAGCATATTGCAAAGCTCCAGGGGGGCCTGGGAGCATCTGGAAGTACTTGGAAGCACTGGTGACGGAGTGTCTGGGAGGTATGCATGTGGCTTCCAGACCGATTTACATTTTGCTGATGTTAATGCTTTGACATGTTTCATCTCATAGCTCTGACATGCTCACTCTCACCTCTCTGACAATCTGGTTGGGCTGGAAGCAAGCCGGAAGCAGTGTATACAGCTTCGCTGGTAGCAGAGAATCTGCGCTCGCTATGAGCTGGCAAGATGCTGTGGATCTGGCTTTGCCGGTATCAGTAGATCTGCACTCACTGGAAGCATGCTGGTAGGGGTGGATATGGCTTCCCCAGTAGCAGAGAATCTGGACTTGCTATGAGTGGGCAAGAAGCTTTTGATATGGCTTTGCTGGGAGCAAGCTGATAGCAGTGGATCGGGCTTCGCAGGCAGACGTGAAGCTGGCTTAGCAGGTTTCAGTGGATTTGGCTTCGCTGGAAGCAAGCTGGTAGTGGTGGAGATGGCTTCACTGGTAGCAGTGAATCTGGATTCGCTATGAGCTGGCAAGCAGCGTTGGATCTGGTTTTGCTCCCACAACTCTGACATGCTTGGTCTCACCACTCTGACATGCTCACTCATACCTCTCTGACAATCTGGCTATGCGGGGAGCAAGCTGGTAGCGGTGGATCTCACATCGCTGGTACAGGTGAAACTGGCATCACCGGTAGCACGGGATCTGAGCTCACAGGTACGGCAGGAATTGGCTTCGCAGGTAATAGTGAATTTGGATTTGCTGAAATGAAGTTGGTATGATGTGGCTTCAAATAGAGCGGTGGATCTTGCTCTCCATCTGGCAGTGGATCTGACTTTGCAGAGAGTTGACAGGGGTATATTACATTCAGCTGAGGGAGGAATAATCGATGTGTAAAATACTCAATGGGGGTGATGGTGATGGAGGTGAAGATGATGGGGGTGATGGTGATGGTGGTGATGGTGATGGTGGTGATGGTGATGGTGGTGATGGTTATGGTGGTGATGGTGATGGTGGTGATGGCAATGGGGGTGATGGTGACAGTGGCGATAGAGATGGTGGTGACAGTGATGGCCGTGATGATGATGGCCGTGATGGTGATGGTGGTGGAGATGATGATTGAAAAAAGGGGGTTGATAGTATGCACACTGTATGAGATATTAGCTTCTATCTGTATTTTGATATTACACATGGTAACACTCGTATAGCATACCCATCACATGTCCCTACCTGCCCTGGTTCATGGTAAGCAGTCATAATATATAGTAAGTAATGGTGATACTGTGGTAACAGAGAGATTATATCTCTGTTACGGTGACACTGAACCTTTTCCTGACAGTGGCCATACTCTTCTACCTCTACCCCATGAGGATCTGATTCTGGTGCACCTGGGAGACCACTCCTGAGCCTCAAAATGAACAGATTCCATCTGGCACCAGAATCACCGAAATCTAATGTTCCAGTGATTGTCGAGTTGCCCCAGTTACTTGACAATTCCTACTATGACTATGATGCAGATAATGAAAGCGATGATTTGTCGGACTTGGGGAATGTAGAAGGCAACACCGCAATTAGCCTGAAGCAACCTGGATTCTACTTAAAGCAATTTGTGAAATGGACGGGACAGCCTAAAGACAGTATGTTCACATAGTTGAACAAGGTATGGGTGACAGGGTTGCTGGACAACATGCATTGGGGCATAATGTGGGGTCAGAACTGTGGGAAACTGCTTCGAGATTGACCACTGCACTGGTTGACAGCAGTTGCAGATTTTGTGTTGACATTCAAGTGCTGGCTGCCTACCAAAACCTTTAATATCACTGAATGGATTCAGCCACTGTCGATTGAGGTATTTTTGATGAAATGTGGAAGCGATGTTTGGGTGTCTGAGAAGGATGGTAGGCGAGGCCACAAATGAGTGGTGACAGATTTGGGAGAGCATGTGTGAATGATGGTGAGACTGAACCTCCCATTGTAGTGAAATTCATCTTTCATGATTGTCATTTGGTTGGTGCCAAACAACGCCCATATATCCCCCAATCAACTCAATGTCTCATACCCAGAATGGAGGCCCCAGGAGAAGCAGAATAACGTCATTGAAACAAATGAAGGCCCAAAAACACCATACTGTCTAATAGTGACATTATTGTGCATCTTGGAGCATGAAGAATTGGATGAAGAGTATTTGGGATTATATACACTGTGGCAACTGAGGAATGACCCCATAGCTGGGTAGATTGCATACAACTGTTGCCATTGAAGTGCTGTCAAATTTCAACTGGGTCAGAATATAAAGATATTTTGGGTAGAAATGGGGGTAGCCATAGAGAAGGAGAATGGGGAGCACATACCTAGACCAGCCAAGGTAATCCCTGCTAGTCTTATTTAGGCTAGCAATGTACAACTGCTATTAATTATATTCAAACTTTAGATGGTTCTGTGGAGAATGAAAAAGTGGAGGATGAGGAGAATGGTGGAAAAAAAGTAGGTAGTAGCATTAATGTATGTACTGATTGAGAGAATAGAGTTGATTAGATTCCACACATATATTTGTTCCAATGTGTATCTGTGACAGACCTAACATCACGATGAATTTCAGAAGTGCCGGAAAATGAGCCCACAGTCCCAACTGACATCAAGGAACCTGAAAGAAATAATTCTGGATGAACAGGAAATGGAACATGGTGGCAGGGAGGTTCAGAAGCCAGCAGATGATAAGGAGGTTCTCAATCCAGACAATAGCAGTTAAGTATTCAACACCGTTATCAATTCAATTAACAATGAATCACAATAAGAGTCTTGACCAGGGGGTCAGGCTGCCAAATGTATGTCTGATATGCCAATCTAAAGCTGACTATGTTCATGGCAACTAGTATTCAATTCCAGGCCTACCTGGTATCATATGTCTGGTGCACCACATGTGCCCAATATGGTTCAATGTGAAGAGATGGGTTTGGAATTTGTATGTACCAGGAGTGCTAGTGGCAAATGATATGGGTCTTGGCAAGACATTTGCCTCGGTTGCAGCAGATATGATATTCAAGTTGCTGATTGAGCAGGTTGTTGTGAGATTGCTATTGTCAACTTTGTGGGGGAATACCCTTGTCAAATGGGTGAATATGGTGCAAAATGACTTCTCACATTATCAGTGAAGAACGAGAGTGGTATGCATTGCAGAGACTGAATTCAGTTCACTGGGGCTATTGAGAGATGCAGCCAACTTCACATCGAGGTTATTGTAAGAATTTGTGAGCCCTTGAACAAATCTCTAAGGTCAGCATACCTGGAGTGGCACAGACATTCAAGACAGTCTTCAACGAGATGACTTATAGGGCTGATTACTAACTTCTTAACTTATTGCATGTGAGAAATGCAGATCTCACCCAGAAGAATTTGAACACCAGGTTTCACAAGCCAGAGAACTGATGGAGTATCCACATTGCTTTACATTCTACCTCAATATCCAGAGCAAAGCCATCAAGCAATGGCCAACTCTCATACTGTTTATGGAGTGTTGAGATGTTTGTTCAATCTCATCAGAACAAGGCAAACAATGGCGAATGCTGGTGAATTGTGATCAATGCTGGAGTTGGATTGAAACTTCAAGTCACAGGAACATGGTGATTCCATTCACTCTTTGACTTGTGTCACCAGATGATGTGGCTGTTTCTAGGAGCATCCGAAGATCTAGCGAATAATCCTGTGTTGGGAAGGCATTGTGCAGAGATACCATATTCCACAGAAATGAGTATAATGCATGCCATGTGCACTGAAGACAACACAATTCAACAGAATATGGCGCACCACATATGCCTCATTCCCAGGTGTTTGATCGTCAGAAGGTGGTCCAAATCGAAACTCAAATCGGAATCTTTTGGTTCAGATTCCCAAGTAGAAGGAACACCTTGTTGATTTCCTGTGGACAGATGAAGAGCAAGCAAAACTGTAGACCTATGTGGAAAAGTACACTTTGCAAGGTGCTTCAGGAGCTTGGAGGGTTCATAGATGGCGGCTAGCATCATTCTCATTGGTATTGGAAGCAACAAAGAATGGCAAGAACAGTTTAGGACAATAGTTCCAACAATGGCCACTCAATATTTGGCTTGGTTCTCCGATTTGCCAATGGTTGGGAGAGACGTTTCAACCAATGCTGATCAATTTACCAGTGGAGTATTTCAAACCTGACCATGACGAAACATCCAGTGAGGCAGTTTGTCAAGAACATGTAAGATCTGAGAATGCTTACCGGTTACACCTTTGGTCTTACAGCTACATTTCCGGGATCATTCAAAAACACTCGATGATCCACATATAGATACTTGATCCGAAATCACGAATAACCACTTCGATTTCTATATTGGATCTAGCTGCCAGATTTATTCACCTATTAGTCATAGCTTCATTACCCGCCCTTTATATCAACTGATCCATGACAACTGTCAAGCCAAGCGTGAATAAGATGTGTATCATCTTTGGATCAGTACTGGTCGCAACTTCTCCATTCTCAATGGTTACTGCCTATTGGCGGGAAAGCTTATTCATAGTGGCCGACCAAACGACTATTTACTCATGCTTCAATTGTTCATTCCTAGGGAGATGGGGTGTCGTCAATATCAGACTGCCATGGCATCTCGAGATATGCAGGGTCATATGAGAGATCCGGTATTAACCAATACTCGATATATCAGAGTCCTATCGACCAAATGGACGTATACAAATCAACCCTTATTTCGACCACACTCTCTGTGTCTGGGTGATTAAAACCTGGGATTCATATGTCCTGAGTGGTGCAGAATACTCTCTGTTCGATATATAGTAAAACTACTCAGTTACAGATCACTATATATCGGGCTCCAATAAAGCGTAGTCTGATTAAGCGTTCTGTTGTTTGCCGCGATTGTTAAACCATTACATACCCGGTTGGTATACGAGAGGGCACTCTCACTGGCTCTTGGTGTCACAAACCAATTTGTTGATAATTTGCTTCAAATATGCTCGTATCCGTTCGAGTTATTGCCGATAGCAATAGTGTTGCAAAACGAGCATATTACGTTGATGATGTAGTTGATACTCCTGTGAGTCAGAACTCGACAATCAATGGTGCAGGCAAAGAATGATGAGGAAGTTACGTACGTGAACTCCCAAGCAGGCTTTAGCAGTTGTAGGATTGTTGAGGGTGTGGATCGTCTGATATATACTCAGTGATACCGACATGGAGGAAGGACATCGATGACAATATCTACAACAAAGATCCATCTACGGATATCTGTTGATCCTCTCAACCTGGGGGTCAAGCCTTAACTTCATTCCCGTGTATTATCAATTAGTTCTGCATCAAAGTCAACGAGGATACTTCTCCTTTGAAGTCCAGAGTTGTACATTCATTACTCAATTCAATATAATGGATATATCTGTTACCTTCTTATGCTTGGTTATTCTTATTACCTTTGTAGAAGCAAGTCGTCGATGAGGAACAGAGCAAGACCACACTTTGGAGTCAGAAGGAAGTCCGAGGATCAGCCCGATAGCATGATGGTTCGGAGAATACCTCTGTTAGAATACTCTCAAGTTGGCACTACTCCTTCTGCTGAGGCGAAACTACTTGGCTGTGTCTTATGAAACAAGTCAATACTTGGAGTCGTTGCAATCTTCGACAGTCCATCCTCGAGTATAAGTGCTGGTTGCTGGGACGATACTCTTGAGTCCGAAGGGAGTCTGAAGAACGGCACGATAGTGTGTTGGTTCAGAGGATCTTCTGAGTAGCATACTGTTTAGTCTTGTACATCAGTTAACTGATACCTTAAGACGATACTCTTAAGTCTATACCATCCATTGGCAGCAGGGAACGGAACAGTTACATTGTATCTTTCGGGCTGTTAATGCTTGTACGCATCCTGTGTGAAGCCTTATTCATCTTCTTCTTTATGAGTCCGGAACTCAGTAGGGGCTTTTATTGTTTAAAACCTAAGCTGAATCTCCCAGTGTGACATTACCGTACTACACCACCTCCACAATATATGGTGCTTTTCGGTCCTGTTTCTGGCCACATTAGGCACTGGATGTGGTGGGTAAAGAAGGGTTTTGGGAATCATGTGGATAGATTCAAAGGGTATGTGGAAATGGGCAACAATCAATGCACAGAGATGCAGCTCAAATTCTAAGATTTAGCTAATCTCTCTGTATTTGTAACTACACCCAGAGTGGGCAAGACTAGTCAGAATCTTCAAACAGCAAACAATGTCAGTGTAACTGAGAAATTCTGGGTATTGAATGAGCAGTGCCAGGAAGTTGCACCACTTGTCTGGCTGGGACAAAACTGAGTTGCATATACATCACTACTGAACACAGGTTGTGATAGCTACAATACCCAAGCAAGTGTTCTCCACAAATACACTGGAGTGGCCCAAATGATTGTCTTGCACGGCCTGCTGAGTCGACCAAACATAATGACATTGACGATTTGCCACATTCTGCTGTCTCATAACAACCATCCCACGCGGCTGGCAGAGCATCAACAGTCATTGTTGTCAGATCAAGATGGTGAACAGCATTCGTCGAACATCAGGACGGTACAATCCTTATAGGCCTCATTAAACAGTCAATCAACCCAATCTCATCATTTGATACTACTAGTCAACAAGCGTCATTTGTGTGACACCCCAGTGTGTAAATTATTTATTTCTCCGTTATTTTGAAGTGAATCAAGTGGTGATGATGGAATTGCTGTATCCGGAATTAGTATTTGTTACAGAGCAATTTCATCGGTGTTTATGGTGATTTATTGACAAATTTGGGATGAAGTCAATCAATCCACATTTGTTTTGTACAGCAAAACAAACATAACTGCATTGGATAATGAAATCTGTTTGGTTGTCAGGACTCCAGTCGAATGGGGGATACTTAGGGAAAATATTTTTTGCAGGCACCGATTGACTTAATCATTCTGCACTGGGCAATATCTTAGTCATAGCGAGATTTATGAGAAATATGTCAAACCAGTGGCTACAAAATATTGTTCGAAGGCTATACTCATCTCATGATATCTAGGCCATGTGGAAGTATGATGTTTAATTCAACGAACCGATTCAAAATATTGGTCTAAAACAGATTTAAGGCGCACCAAAATCCTGATGCTGTGTGCAAAATTGGATATTCAAAAATCTCGGGAGTTGAATCAATTATTTCCAGCTGAATTGGAGAATCTCCGATATCTCCAGACAATTGTTATGACATATAGAGATTGGCATATTTTGGAATCAGAATTGATAACACAGATAGTTTAGGCGACATTGAGCAGCTGTGTCAGAATGTGAGAGACAGCTTCCATACTACGGGCAAATTCATAGCTTTTGGATGCAAATGATTGAAGTGAAGACAAAGGTCAGATTTGGAACCCAGAGAATCAGATAATGACACACTGCACACGGGGTTGTGGATTCGCCTGTCCAATTTCTGCCAGGCGTGTTCTGGTCTATGATGAACATTTATGTCCAACACAGATCCAGCAATTCATTCAAGCATGATGTTTCACGATTGTATGATGCCAACGTTGTGAAGCTGCAATTGATTATCGATGTATCATTTCCACCCACACATGTCGCCATGTAACACATTAGCCACAAATGCTGATGTACGCAGTTTGTAGTGAAGTTTTTATTTGTTTCATTTGCAGCATACTGTCTTCGATATAGATGGCTCTTCAACCACTGGAGGCAGTGCACACAGGTCCTATTCAATCAAGGTGATACACAATTAGCTATAAAACTCCCATTCTGCTCAGGCTCCACTATACAAATTCAAATCTATTTATGATTGGTATGGGACCACCTTTACAAACCGTCTTGACTGTCAAGCTCTATCTCAACTTGTCAGTTGGAGGGAAGCTAGCCACTGCACAAAGAGTCAGATGTGAACACCTCTGGCAAATCGGTAACTTAACTGAATGTGATACTAACTAAGTAGTATATTTGGATCAACACATGCAAATACTGAAATAGCTACTGTAAGTTCAGGCTGCGTAAAAACAGGTGGAGCTTGATAGAGAGAATCCAAATGACAGCTTCTGCTCAGTGGCTCAACAGATAACTGGCAACTTCTGTTCACCCTATGAACCACACATACTCTACGAGGACTAAATTCTCAAAGATTTTGGTACATACTTGACTGGATTCAGACTAAATATATACTTCGGCTGCCAAACTGAGAATCTTACAATCACAAAATGGATTATGTGATCCGATTTCGTTTAAGAGAGTTCGGAGAGGGTGAATTCTGAATTGCAGTCTCTGCACAGTGAACAACTATGTGACCACCAACTTCCCACACACCCCAAATCTTAGAGCACTTAAGTTTATAATGAATCAGGTTTCCTCCAACTGTCCACATCCCAGAGATTGAATTAGGATCATGTTGCTGTGAACCCTGGAGTTAAGAAAAGACACCTTTGAAGAGTGAAGTTACCAGTTAAAGTAAGGTGAGCCTGCAATCGCAGCCATTCCGTTGAATCCTACATAACGATTCAGGTCTTGGTGCAACCCAATTCCCTCGAATCGAATGCAATCGTGCTTCTGCCCACTGTGACCTGATGTCACAGTATGAATTTATACTATCATATATCTTTGAACCTTAATATTTAATCAAAGTCAACTTTGTAGTAGTGAAACTGATTCTGAATTGGTGATACAGTATTGTGCACTTTAGCCTAGGTATTAGGTGCAAAATCTGAATGTGACAAAGTAGTTATAACCTATTTTCTATTAATCTTGGCATTGAAAGGAGCTTGAATCAATATTATTACACCTGAATGTTGATCATACCTTACTATTCTTTCTCTACAATTCTATCTTTCGTTTTTAAATGCATATTTTCTGCCCCATACATAAACTGCGACATTGTGGTGAAGCTTTTCTTCAGACACAACCCACAGATAAACACCTAAAAGGGAAGTTTTTCTCACAATAGTGTCTTATTGACAGCTACAATAGCTGCAGCATCCTATTACAACAGAATATTATGAAATAAGTATGTTATTCAGATGGATATACCATATATGGAGATTAATATTTCCCTCCAATCCATCACATACTGTGTTTGAATCCATGTAACTCAACTGCTACTCACAAGGTTCCAAATCTATCACATTCTGCAGATTCTCAATACTGCATCAGTTCAATATGATGTGGTCACCTCAACTGCTTAAACTTTTACACATAATGACTATATTGGAGGAGTTAGATGTAGGGGCACTCATTCTCATTCCAATTGTCAGTTCTCGATTTGGCCAGAACCATGGGTTGTATAGTATCACAAGCCACATTATTGTCACAAGATTTTCAGTTGCATCTGGTTCAGTTCTGCATATATTAGCTCAAACTGACCCCCATTTGTTGCATCCATATCATTGTTGATAGGAGTTCTAAAATGCTGCATTGGGGATTAGGAAAACATCTATTCCAGTGGACCTTACACATGATGAATCTCAACACCACACAGTCATCCTTGATACCAATGTGAACCACAGACGTCATATCTCTTGAACACTTGGATGGTATTTCTCACACTTCATCCACCCCGACATCAACCATTCTGTTGCACCATTTTCCCCCTTATTTTAGTGCACTGTATCTTATATCTTGCATTTATACACTGTCTTCCTATATTCGGGCCCAACTTCTATCTTCATTATACCAATTGAAACCTACACCCACCAAGGTAAGGACTCACTATTTACAGAAGAATCAACAAGCGCATTGTGAGAGAGCACTCGCACTGGCATTCAAGTAAACAACCAAACTTCACTGCCCATCAAATGTTTCAGTTCAAACCCACCTCCAACCTTGTCTTTATGCAGTGTACTTGTAATGCCAAGAATTCCGGATTTCATTAATGAAGCAGGATGACAATACCAATCAGAGATCAGTGGTGATGAATGTGAGGATACCAGAGCATCAACCTTGTAAACCAACATGGAACAAGACAATATAGATTATCAACAAGAGGTCCTACTTCTTGGCCTGGTGCACTGGGACAAGATAATATGTAATACAAGTAATTCACTGCCAATGATACGGAGACCTGCTCATACTGTCATAGCATACCTTCCACCTCCAAATTCCCGAAATCCAGCACGGCCAATGGTACCGCCATTGTTGAAATGCCAAAAGTCAACGTGTCTGAACAAATTATGCAAATCTGACTGTGTAGTAGTGTTAGCAACAGTTCCAGGTTACCCGGGTGCAGTCCGGGTTGGAACCGACCCGGAGGCCCCAATCCAGGTCAGGAACTGCTGAGCAACCCGAACCGGGTGAATAATGCCGGGCGGTTATCCGGACCGGACATAAACCCACTGTTTTTCTGACAGTTTTGAACCCTACTGCGGTTCCAACTTTACGGTTCCTACAACATTGGCTGCAATTCAGTATTTGAGTTCTGATCGTATCATGACATGATCAGTACGTAGATAGTCCAGCTCTAGCTGCTATTTCATCTGCCACTTTCAGATTTGCGATCTGACCGATATTCATTGAGTGGCTGTGAAATACGGGGAAATTTTCAGCAAAAATTGTGGGTTTTCAATCGCGACTTTACGGATATTGGTTGCATCACAAATCTCAAATCGGGAGGTGAAAGTGCGGCTAGATCTGCACAATCTACGTACTGATGATGTCACAATACGATCAGAACGCAAATACTCAATTCTAGCGAAAGTTGTGAAGTTGAAATGCCGAGTTTTTGGTGGTAAAATAGACCCAATCGCAACGGTCCAGGTTTTTGTGTGGTTAAGCCCGTTGCAACGGTTCAGTTCCAGTTCCAACCATAACCCGAAACCATTCTAGGGGGTTGGAACCTTTGCTAACACTACTGTGTACCCACCCTGATAATCCCCTCACCCAAGTCTAGTGCACAACAGTATGTTCCACAACCCAAGGCCAGCAAAGACCAGAATGATCCCTATTAGCACAAGGCTACTAATCAGGTAGCAATAACGTTGATGGAGGCAATCAAATTCATGAAATCTCCATGGCCAACCATTTCTGCTGAGAAGTACTCAATGGTTGAAGAACCTTGGAAACTAGCTTGTAATGCTTAGAATCATCAGCAGGCATTAGGCTGTGCTCATTTAGGTACACCATTATTAGATCAATTGTATGGCAGTCTATCTCTCAACATAGATCTCTAAACATGAGACACTGTTAGTCTTGAATTCTGTTTAATGCTCATCTATCAGTCTTATGACATTTACTACACACATTCAACAAGCTGAAACTAAAGATTAGTTCGATTAGAGATTGGTTTCCAAATGGGGCTCATCGAGCTGTTGTCTGAAATGGCTCAACCAATTCAGGCTCATAGACTAAGCTTCGGATCAAGGTTATCGAGTTTTTCTTTAATCACACACATCTATGAATGGTTGTTCATGATATGAAAATATAGTTTTCCTGAATGGAAGTTCTGGATCTCATTTACCACCAATTCTTCTTCACTGCCAATCGCTTGGTGTGCCAACCTACTACATTCCAGTTCTATGAACTGCTCACACTGCAGACTTTAACACTGGCAGCCTTAGTTATTCATTTTTTGCCATCTGAATATGTCAGTGGAAAGAAGTCTACAGTTATGATTTCTCAAGATGAATATTATTGTAAATTTTGCCCTTCCCCAGTAATGAATTTTTCTTTGGAAGCCACTGCTTTCATCATTCAACACATTGGTAGACTGCTTCATACCCCCACTGTGTGCACAACTCCACTATCATTGGCACTTCTCAATATCCGACTGCTCTCCTCTGACTGGATTGCCACTCCCATGTTTCATTCCATGCTGCATGCCTCCTCATGTGGTGCTCCTCCACTCAGATGAGTACACTTGAATTCTGTGGGTACATCTCTCTATGTATTGCCACTCCTGCATGTCATTCTGCAATCTTTACCCGCAATTTTAGTACTCGTCTGCTGCAATTGGTCCGCCTCATTCCCTTTGGCAATCTACTGTCTCGATTGTCACTTTTAGATTTCATTCCATGTTTCATTCCCCCATTTTCGGTACATTTCAGCTTGGAATGGCACCGCACAATCTCGATTGGTGCTCTTCTGCCTGAATTGGCACTCCTCTGTTTCATTCAACACTCAATACCTCCCTTTTGACACTCGTCCACTATTATAGGCACTGTTCCACTGATATATATGCTCCACAATCCCTGGCTGTACTCCTCAGCTTGAGTTGGCACTCTTTCATTTCTTTCCACATTCCTCTTTTCCACACTGTACTCTCCATCTTGGCAATCCTCTTTTCCAGACAGTTGCTGCCTATTTCACCTGAATATATAATATTGCCTTCCAAACACTATTTTAATTCACTGCTAGCTATCATCTCACTACACCTGTCTTAGATACCATAAATTGAGCCAAACAAGATTGGAATTCAATTTCACCCACTCACCAGATATGAATCTTCAGCAAATACAAGGGGCACCTCCAGCTTCATAGCACTATTGACGAACTCTGTGTTTGTGCTGTTGTTTGGCCAGACCTGACCAGAGCTGTTGTGGATGACAGCAAGACCATGTTCAATTGATATCATTTGATTGCTTTGTGGGGTTTTTATTTTGGTATACCTACTGATATATTTGAATCTCTCACCATTTTCTTTGATTTCTTAAGTAGTGATGCAAAAAACTGAATGTTGAAGATGATGATTGCTAGTATGAGTATGATTAAGAAGTGATAATGAATAATATTCCATGCATTATATTTGCTATGGAGGGTAATCCATTGCTCAGGTACATTGGGAGAGTCTAAGATATTGTCTGCAGTTCTCCAAACACATATCCATATGAATCCAGCCATCTTGCTGAGTTTGTTTGGGATCCCAGCATTGGTTGGGTGACTCTCCCAGGTGCCCCCAAAGTTCTCTCTGGCACTCCAATGTCCTCTGCTACTTAGCACAATCACTCCCATGGTGCTGATGTACAAGGTATCAGAAATCCGGGGCACTCTGAAGACCAGCCACAATGCCCTCCTATGATCTAATTCACTTCTGAAGTTGATGCTTGTAAGTTACCCTCTGCCTCCTCTCACACCCTCCTGGATGCTCCCAGTGACTACAATACCTTTTGCTAATGTGATATCAAGTAATGTCATAATCTTTGCCACAGTACACCAGCCACCACCCATTACCTACTATATACTACATACGACACACCACACACTAACTGTCAATTGATGGCCATTATGTAAGACTTGCATTGAACCATTCGGTGTCCTGTTTCTGCAGCTCAGCACGACTCTGAATTCCGAATGGTAGAGTGTACATAACAGTATACAATCATGTAACATGATCTTACCTATTGAGAGTTTACTTGGGAGTATGGAGCCAGGTAGACTTCGACTATACCATGGAGTGCAATTTGGAGTATACTGGAATGCATATGCAGGAGTTGACATCAGAGCATATTTCAGTGTATGGTCAGAAGTATGTTAAAAGCTTACATCGTAGTGAAATGTCAAGCAGAAAGGGAGTGTACCATGAAGTGTAATTGGAAACATTCTTCAGTGCATTCTTGAATGTGTTCCTGAATCCAGACTTGGAAGTATACTTGAAATTACACTTGGAGGTGTACTTGGGAAAATACTTGAACATCTACTTGGGAGTATATACAGGATTGTACTTGGAAGTATCTTGAATACTTACTTGGGGGTATACAGTCAGAAAGGCTGGGAGTGTGTAATTCAATGCAATCAGGAGTGAAATACAGAGTGTACTTGGGAGTGTACAATGAAGTTGATTTAGCAGCTTGGTTCCAAGTTTGTTGTGTGCAGTGTGATAAATAGTAGCAAGTACATATAGTTATATGTATCTTATGGTAATCTATTCAATATTCAGGTCAACAGGATATTATAGTACCACCTGTCAAATATGCTATAGATTACCATTCTATAAACAGCTTCTCTATAAGCTGCACATCATACCTTGTCATTTGTCTAGGTGTTCATGACTACAGGTGGATTAAACATGGCAAATCAGAGTATACTGAACAAGTATGGGAATACCAAGTTAGTATAGCAAGGCTAATAGAATCTAACAGGCCAGTTGAGTATAGCATGGCTAAGTAAGTATCATAAGGCCAAGAATAAGGTACAAAGTATTTAAAGTCTATTAACAAAGGCTAGTCAACATATATTTGCAAAAGAAGTTCTTTATCTATTATGTATAAGTTTCATACCTATATCCAGCAGCATCTGAGTCCCAGCTGTCCATTCCAAAACCGTCTACACTATTTCCAAGGCCCTTTTACCCTCAATCAGACTTTCAATCTCCACTTATAGCATACTCCTAAGAGTTTTTTGGCTGCTCAGTATTATACTCAACTGGTGCTTCCACTGAATGGCACTCTTGGCTGAGCTTTTAAACCAGGCTGTAGATTTGATCAGCTTTTGGCACCACTGTTATTTTATCATATACTTGGTAGCATGTCAATCATTTGGTGTCATGTCACTCAGTTTATGTTGTTGTATTATTTCTTTCAGCTTATATTATGTCAGTTAGTTTGTATTGCTCTATTAGTAGGTAATATATTAATTTGACAGTATTGTGATCTTGTTCATATCTTCTAAAACTACCATATTCCTTACAAAGTATTTCAACTCAGTTATAGAAGTATTGGTAGTGATGCTGATGTCAGCCTTTGAGGTTTAATTCCATATGTATTCTGAAATTACTCTAGTGAGATTATCTTTAATATTATAATCTGTATAGTAAACAAATATGGTGTAGTCTAGGGATATTATTTTGTAATTAATATAGTACATTCTGATTTGATATCACTTTAGAATTTATCAATCTGCTTGATTCCTTCTGAGGTGCCACTCCAATAGTACTGCAAATAATATAACACAGTATACATCATTGGGTGGCTCTATATCTGTTTTGTGCTGTAAATACATTATGAAGATATTCGATTCTCATGTCCCTACAGATTCTATTGACAAACTATCCGGAGTTGCTTATAACGGAAGATGCAGAGGGTTTACTGGAAATATGCATTGTATTTTAATTAGGTGAAAGAGAGAATGCAGAAGTGTTGCAATCAAGTTGTAAGGTGCAAAGTATATACAGTTTATATTCAAATGGTAGTGGATATATATCTACACAAGAAATTATTGACATGACATGCACCAAATGTACTTCCAATATGAGCTAAGTATAGGAAGGTCAAGCAAGTGTAGTAAGCTTAAGACAGTATAGTTAGGTAAAGCAAGTGTAGGAAGGCTAAGTGAGTATAGTAGACCAAATACATACAGCAAGGTCAAGTAAGTATAGCAAGGCTGACCAAGTGTAGCAAGGCTGAGCAAGTTTAGCAAGGCAGACCAAGTGTAGCAAGAGTGCAAATACAATATCTAAGGTGCAGAACCAAATTGGCAAAATGTGCATTTTTCGTCCCAATCATGTGTATATATTTTGGTCCAATCACAAAGTATTGTAGACATGAACAGCTCAGTGCTGGATGTTCTGTCATCTTCCTATCTCTGATTTATAAAATCTCCATTATTTGGTGTGTTATTGTAGTTTGTAGCATGAAAACTACTGAAAAAAGATAGTTCTGCACTACAGACTACAGTATAATAAATATTTGAAATATTGAAAATTGCACATTGGGAGGTCAAAGATTGAATAGTTGTGGATAGTTTATATATGCAATACTCTGTGATTAGATCACAACTTGTAGACTTAAAAGGGAGGGATATTATGGATTGAGACAGTGAAACTTGGGGAAATAAGGTATATACCAGCTGCCTACAAATCAGAATGCTGTGTGGTGACTGCATATTGATGACACATATGTCTACATACATAGAATATGCCCTGGACACTATATATTACACTCTATACAATAAACTTGAACGCGTGTTGTCAAATACACTTAAATTGACTTTAACAAGTATACTGCGAAGTATACTCCTGATTGCATTTGATTGCACACTCCAGTGTGCTTTACTGTACAACTCAAAGCAAGCTATCAGACATACTGCAAAGTATACCTCCAAGTATGCTTGTTAGTTCACCTCTCTGCATGCTCCATATTACACCTTGGAGTACACTTTTGAATATACTCCTAAGTATACTCTTTAGTATGCTCCCAATCTCACTTAATGGCATACTTGCAGTGTACTTAACTGCATGTTTGCAAGTTTCCATTTATGTTCACTTCCATGGTCATCTTATGGTAAGATTTGAAATTTATACTGCATAGTACCATGCAAATACTATTTAAAATATACTATGAGGTTCATCGGCAGAAGTGCAAATCAACAATACACTGTGCTAGGCGCACACGCGCAGCGCATAGCAAGCTTCCCGTTGACCCCTACGCAATGCGCAGCATACAGTCATCTATAGTCAATTCATAGAGGTGTGCGCATGGGCCAATGGAACTATCTACAGCTGCCGGCCAGAGATGGACCTATACTTGTCTTTACTCCCTGCAGTCTTCGCTGTTATACCGGTACTGTACACTATCGCTGCGAGTCTGCATGAGAGTACGCTGGCGATTGAATACCTGCTCAACAGCCTGCTTGAGAGCCTGTTTGAGAGCCTGTTTGAGAGAGCCGCGTTTGAGAGAGCCGTGCCACAGGAGGAGTACAGTTTTCCATGGAAAGCTTTTGGCCGATGGCAAACACTGAGTTTGTGGAAGCTTTGGTTAATGGACAGCTCTAAGTCTGTGGAAGCTTTGGCTAATGGAAAGCTCTAAGTCTGTGGAAGCTTTGGCTAATAGAAGGTTCTAAGTCTGTAGAAGCTTTGGCGTAGCCAACGTCCATATCAAAGTGCTTCTGGTACTATGATCACCATCACCGACACCATCACCATAGCAGTTATCGCCATCGCCATTATCACCATCGCCATCATCACCATCGCCAACATCACCATCAGCCTGAGCCCAAATGCGCACACATACGCCCACAATCCGTGGGAGGCAAGCAGCAGATTCCGCTGGAAAATCCGAGTCGGAGATCTGCTCTCCCCAAGATCCAATTGTCTACCATTCCTACAGAATCTAAGGCTGCAATTATCAACACCATGGTCGTGAGGCATCGTGAGATTTCGTCTCGGTGGGCACGCTAAAGATAAGGTTCACACTATGATATAGACCGAGGTCATGATATCGGCCGCCCGCCACCCGCTAACAGCCACCTGCCACATGCCACACGCACACGCCACCCACCAAACACCGCTCAACAAGTCTCTGGATCCAGCGTGTAGGAGCATATTTGGGAGGAGTAGAGTTTTCCACGGGAAGCTTTTGGCCGATGGAAAACTCTGAGTTTGTGGAAGCTTTGGCTAATCGAAGGCTCTAGGTCTGTGGAAGCTTTGGCTAGTAGAAGGCTCGAAGTCTGTGGAAGCTTTGGCTAATAAAGGGCTCTAAGTCTGTAGAAGCTTTGACGTAGCAAACCTACTTGTCTAAGTGCTTCTGGTACTATCATCACCATCATCGACAGTATCACCATCGCCATCATCACCATCGCCATCATCACCATCAGCCCCGGCCCAAATGTGCACACATCCGCCCACAATGCATGGGAAGCAGGCAGCAGATTCAGCTGGAAAATGTGAGTCAGAGATCTGCTCTCCCTAAGATCCAATTGTCTACCTTTCCTGCAGAATCTAAGGGCAATTGTCAACACCATGACCATGAGGCATTGTGAGATCTCCTCGCAGTGGGCACGCTAAAGATAAGGTTCAGACTACAACATCGACCGACGTCATGAGTTCGGCCACCATATACCACCCGCCACCCAACTCCTGCCACCCAGGGCCTGGCACCTGCAACTCAGCAAGTCTCTGGGTCGAGCACGCAGGAGCATATATGCGATCATATAGTCAAGTGAGATTGGGCGGGTACTTCAAAGCGTGCTCTGGAGTGCGATTGAGAGCGTCTTGAGAGCTTACTTCGGAACGTAAAGTCAAGCAGTCTAGGAGTGTGTCATCGAGTGCAAGAGGGAGTGTACTTGAAAGCGTGGTCAGGAGTATGCTTGAGATTGTTGTGTGAGCTTACTTGGGAGCATATAGTCATGCAGACCGGGAGGGTGCCATTGGGTGCAATTGAGAGTGTTCTTGAGAGCATGCCCAGGAGCGCACTTGGGAGCATCTTGAGAGCTGAATTAGGAGCGTAAGTCAAGCAGGCAGGGAGTGTGCAATCGATTGCAGTCAGGAGTGTACTTCAGAGCGTATTTGGGAGCATGCAATGAAGTGCAGTTGGCAGTTTTATTGAATGCAGCATGATGTATAGTATCAAGCACCCATAATCGCATGTATATCATAGTAATCTAGTCAACGCGCAGGTCCATAGGACCTCATAGTGCCACGCGTCAATTATGCTATGAATTACCGGCCCAAAAACAGCTTCTCTATGAGTTACGCGTCGCATAAGGTCATTTTTCCCGGTGTACACTTCCACACACTCTGAGCAGTTTGTCCCCAATTATACAAGTTGGTATACTCCCAACCTTCTTGGCTCTATCATCTGAAAAATCCTCTCAAGTAGCAAAACACTTCTAATCCCACTTTACTATATTCTTCCATATATGCTCATGTAGACTCAATCCAGAGACATGCTCTGTTTCATATGTTGTGTGGTGGGAAGTAAAAGGTACATGGTGGGTGGCAGGCAACATTTTGTAAGTGATGTGTGGTATATAGCATCTGGTGGATAGTGTGTGGCATATGGTAAACAAAACCATAGAGTCAGTTAATATCATGGTCATAGCCTCGTACATAGTGTAAGTACTATCTCATGATCTTATAACCAGTTATATTTATGCTGCTGACAATTGCAGTAATAGATTGTGCAAAAAAGGTAGCCAATTGAAGCTTAGGGAGAACAGATTACAAGGCTACATTTTCACGCAAAATCGGCCGCCCATTTCCTCCTAATTGAGTGTGTCTATGTTCTACTTTGTTCTGGGGCTGATATTGATATTTGCGATGGTGATGGCAATGGTTATGATTCTGGCTGTGGTAATAAATGGGGTAATGATGTTGGTGTTGGTGATGGTTGTACCAGGAGTACGTAGACTAGTAGGTTGGCTATGTCAATGTCAGTGTCAAAGCTTTTACCCACTTGTAGCCTTCTATTACCCAGATCATCTACTAACTTAGAGTTTTCCATCAGCCAAATACTTTCAGCAGAATATCTACACCTCCCAAAGCTCCTCAATCAAACAAAGCACTCTAAAGGTGTACTACGTTAAGCAGATACGAGAGCAAACTGTCAAGCAGAGTTTGAAACAATCTTGAAAGCAGACTCTCAAGCAGGCTTGCAGTTATAGTGTATACAGTCCTGGTATTACAGTACAGCTTGCAAATAGTAAGGTGTGATATAGATCCAACCCCAGCTGCATGCCATATATAGTTTTAGAAACTCTCACAACTATTACTACTAATCAATTATAGGTGACTATAGACTGGATATTCTACACATATTCATGTAATGCTTACTATAAGTTGCTGATATATGCATCAATATTTAGTGTAGCCTATAGTTGTTATACACTCATGGTGATATAAAAAACTGTAATCAATCTAAATAGCTATGTATCTTGTAATGTAACTTCTACTCTATCTATACTTTCTTTCCAATAATCAATTTATTATACCTAAAATCTTTTCTATATACTACTCATCTGCAAAAGTGCAAATTGACTATAGTCTGTACACAGCATACTGGTGCCCAGTCACACAGGTGCCCACCCGCGGCTGATAGCAAGCGTCCTGTCGATCCCTACTTGATGTGCAGCTTAATCATATCTGTTGTAACTCATTGGAGATTAGCACATGGGCCAATGGAACTATATGCTGGTGGTGGCAAGAAATAGACCTAGACCTGTCTCCACCGCCTGGAGTTATTGCTGTTGTACCGATGCTGTATATATTCACTAACATTCTGCTTGATAGCGCACTTCTGCTTGGGAGCCTGCATGAATGCCAACTTAAAAGCTTCCATAAGAGCCACCTTGGGAGCATGCTATAGAGTGCCACGCTTCGGAAGGAGCAGAGTGTTGCACAGGATGCTTTTGTCTGATGGAACAGTCTGAGTTTGTGGAAGCTTTGGCCAATTGATGGCAATAAGTTTGTGGAAGCTGTGATGTTGATGTTGATGTAGCCAACCTACTTCTCTAAGTACTTTTGATACACTGATTACCATCACCAACACCATCATCATTGCCATTGCCATTGCCATTACCATACCCTTCATTATAATCAGCCCCAGACTGTGTGAACAAAAATACACCCACAATTGGTCAGAAGTGAGCGGCTGATTGTTCTGGACCATCCGCCTCTTTCATTTGCTCTCCCCATGATCTAAATGTATACCTTTCCACAATAGCTGAGCCTGGAATTGTCAACACCATGAACAAGAGGCATTCTAAGATCATGTCATAGTAGCTACTGGAATGACAATGTTCAGACTATGATATCGACTGATGTTATGATTTTTCCCATTACATACAACCTGCCACCTGCCACCTACTACCTGCTGCATGCCACACACCATCTGCCAAACACTGCTTGCCACAAGCCACCTGCATTATACATCACAGTACCTGATTGCTGCAACTCAGCAAGTCTCTGGATCGAACACACAGAAGCATATACACAAGCAACAGTCATGTGAGATTGTGATTGTCTTGCCTCTTGAGAGTGTACTTGGGAGTGTACAGACAAGAAGGCTGGGAGTGTGCGGTCGAGTGCAAGTGGGGGTGTACTTGAGTGTGTGCTTTGGCATGTACTTGTGGGAATACTTGAACATCTACTTCGGAGCTAGCTTGGAGGTGTAGTTGGCACTGTACATTGTGGATCACTTTGGGGTTTCTTCAGAGCTTGTTCGGAAGTGTACATCAGCACAGTGTGATCCGGTCACTGGGAGTGTCCTGGAGTATGTGAGAGGAGGCAGAGTGTATACTTATGAGTGTCAATTTCAGGAGAAAATCGGATCATACAAGGGCATTCTCGCTGGCCTTCATTGTGACTTTGATCTCCGGTGACTGGTACAGTAGCACTCTGAGAGTGATTGCAATAAGAGTGGGAGTGCGTTTGTGTGCCAGAGAAAGTGTTTGGAGTACACAGAAGTCTCACCCAACCAATGCGGGAATCCCAAACACACTCTGAGAAATGGGTAGAATCTTTTGAATATTTATATGAAGGAAAGCCGGCATTATGCAAAACATTTAGAATATACACGATCAATGCAGTATACATCTCAGTGAATATAATACATTGATCATTGTTTATAATCAGTCCTAAATCATTATCACTTCTAAATTACGCATTTTCTAGGTAACCTCTTCTTTACAATTCCATTGGTTAAATTGCTACTTTAAGGAATGAATGAATAAGGTGAGTGATATAAACACGAAAGTTGGTATATCAAAACAATATCCTGACTAGGCATTGAAACAATAGCACTTAAATGTACTGGCAATGTCTTCGACTACATCTCCCATTGCATTAGAGTCAACACAATCAGGACTAGACAATTCATCAATGGTACTAAGAAGCTGTAGTGACTGCTTGAATTTACTGAAGATTAATATTTGGTGAGTGGGCAAAATTGAATTCCAATATTGTTTGGTTCAACTTTTCATATTTAACACAATTATAATGAAATGTTAGCTAGCTGTAAATGAAACTGGAGTTTGAATGGAAATATAGAATGTTATCATGAAAAAGAGAAGCAACTATAAGGCAAAGAGAAGCACCATGTTGGGAGTGCTGTGTGAGCAGGAAGAGTATGCAAAAGGTGATGGAGGAGTTTGGAATGAGATAGAACAGTTCGAATCCAGGCCAAGGAGTGCAGACAGATTTTCAGAAGTGCCAATACCAGTGGAGTTCTGAAGAGGTGAGTAAGGAGCTCCACGGAACAGATGGAAGTGACAATCCGGACCAACAATCACGGGCTGGGATTGAGGAGTTCCTTTCACCCACGTGGAGTACCAAAACATGTGAAATAGAGAGTGCAATGAAATAGAGCACTGCAATGCTGAGGAGAGCAGACAGAGATTGTGCAGCATCTGTTCTAGTGGAGTTGCCCTGAAGGGTGGGTATGAAGCACCCCATCAATGTGTGAATGATGAGAGCAGTGGCTTCCAGAGTAAAATTTATCACTTGGGAGGAGGAAACATTTACCTCAGTATTCATCTTGTGAAAAGATAACCATAGCTTTGAATCCTATGGGATATACTGACAGAACACAACGATTTGTAGGGGCCACCAGCACTTTAATCTGAGAGGTCAGAGATTGAAAGCACTGGAATATAGTGGGCTGATGTCCCAAGCTACTGGCAGTGATGAAGAATTGATGATAAGTTGAATTCAGAAGTGCCATTTGGGTGAACCATGATGTCTTACCATTCATGAACTTTGAAAGATATGGATCGTCAAACAGAAGCCCCTGAATCTGCATCTGAACTTTGAAGCTCAGTTTGAGAGCCCAATTGCAACTGGTAATGATGGACAAGATTGTAATGAGCCTCTATCTCCCACCGGTGTGGTGGGAAACTCTGTTCCTCACCACCACCACCACTCAGCTTGGCAGAGGACTGAGCGACAGATGGTGTAGGGAGATTCAGGGATGTCGGAGAGGAACAAGGCGACAGGGGGTACGGAGATCCACAGGTAACATAGATGGACTCAAGCTGGGAGTATATATCATGGAGACCCCGAAGTAGATGAACAACACATCATCTGATCATACAATGAATTCCACACTCTATCGTTCCCAACATCTGATCTCACTTGCTCTTGCCGAGATTTCATGGATCCTGACGGCTGGGTAGTATCATGTCTTCTTACCCTCTTCCATTGCTCATCGAGCTGGAACCGCTCTTTCTCACACACTTGGTATTGAATGCCACGTGAGGCACGGCAGAGTATTGATGATGTGCTCTCTGCCTTCTAGCGCCGCTGTTTCACCACAAATGGAGCCCAAATGCGGATTCTGGTTCAGAAAGCTGAGTACGGAACAGTGGGAAAGACGCCCACAAGCTAATATGGGTAAATTTGGAGAGCAGCAACTAATGGACAGTGCAAACAATGTCGGATTGAAATACTGGATGCGGTAAGCCTGGTACATCGACATCACTAACGGACAAGGCACCCACCATATACCGGGACAAACTCCAAGGACTTGGTGCCGACCTAATCCCGGATGACAAGATCCGATCCTATATGGGGAGGAACACCAAGCAGAACGCGCCGACCATTCACCACACAACAGGCACTGACCTCATACTGGGATGAATTCAGAGTAAAAGGCATCGACACAACTCTGTGAAAAGAGGCAACAACCTAGCAGACGGTATGAAAGGCACTGACCACATACCAGAATTAACACTGAGAACAGGCACAGACCTCATACTCGGATGAATACTGTGAAAATGGCACCAACGTTGCAGCCAGGGCAACAGAGACCGACCCAACACCGGGACAACAGGGACTGACCTTATACAGGTATGCTAAAATCCAAGCGAAAAATATGGTCACCATTCCCGTACTAACGAAAACACCAATTGGAAGGAACACTGAGAAACGGAATCAATGATGCTGGTAACATTAGCAAGACTGCTAATGAGAATACTGCTAGTTGTGGAGGGAGAAGTTGCAGGGAACAGAACCCGAGAGATAGACGACCTGGGAGGAAGCTAAGAGTGATGACTGAGAGGTGGTAAAGCTGGGCTAGCAAACGAACAAAAAGAAAGAGTGCGCCTCAAAACGAGTGTCAATCACCCCAACTCCCCTTCGAAGAAGTCACAAACTAGCAATTGACCTTTGATCACGTATTACTGCCAATTCACCACGAAAACCACCGTCATATCTTCAAGCTGCTACAAGATCACCGATCTAAAATGTCAACTACACACACTCAATCTACATCCACCGCCAGTTCCAGTGGCTGTACCGGATCCTCCAGTGCTGGACCCTCAAGCCATGCCGGATCCTCCACAAGCGCCGGACCTTCCACCACACCGATAGCTAAGTTTATATTTACACAAGATTGCACTTGGAGCAAGTATTCAAGGACCAGCTGGATTGTGGGATGATCAGACTGAAAGTTTTTATCATCGCCTACAACAACATCAGCCACATCATATTTAACCAAGGAGCCTTGGGCAAGTACTGACAGGTCAAAATGTAGCTCAGAGCCTACCCAAGAGATTGGAGAGCGAATGTCATAATGAAACTTGAACTGGTCCTAAGAGACCCATTTACATCCAAATACGATGAAATCCGAAACCATGCCCTTGGCAAACGTGCGACGGCTGATGCACTCACCCCGCGGGATTTGGAAAGAGCACGCATGACACTGGCTGTCTCTCCTTACTCAATCACAGCTGGAGGTGCTCTCCCACAGATGCCAGTCATGGTGAACATTTCGGCAATCCCTAGCGAAGAGACCCCAGCACCAGCACAAGCCCCAGAGAAAATACCCTTCACAAAAGCTGTAAATGTACCTGCTGCAAAAATGGACAATATGATGAAGGCCTTCGTGGGTTTGACTTGCCAGCTCAGTACAGAGAATGAGCCCGGATACGGACGCTACCGGACTGCCAGGGCATATCCCATCCAAGCTGACTTTCAACCTCTGCACACAGCAATGAACTTCCCACCGCCAAATCCAGACACAGGACTCACTTCCTAGCGACCGGGACCTAATTACCCCCAGTATCCCCCACATGGTTTGGGACTCTGTATCTCTTGTGGTGAGCTAGGACACATCCACAGGTTCTGTCCGGATGTGCGCACTGACCCGGATATGGGTATAGTCCACCTCAATGAATGCAGAAGATAAATCTCAGGACGAAGAGGAGGAAATGGATGAGAGATATCCAGTTATCAATCAGAAAGAAGGGTCTTGTCGATGCGGGAGTATGCCCGGGAAGTAGCTCAACAAGGGCAACCGGGAGGGGGAGTCACCACTACTGCTGCCACACAGCCATCTCAGCCACAGCACATTGCAAGATCTCAGCTGTTTCAGAGGGCCAGTGCTCTGGTGACTGCCTTTCTCTCAGGGATGGCCTGACAGCTGTCAGAAATCAATGGGTACTACTCTGGTCTGTCTACTGGTAAGGAACATAAGAAAGAAGGTAACGAAGACAGTACCAAGGAATTGAGCGACAACGATGAAGTTGAAGATGAGGGACTCAGTGACAGCAGTGCAGAGGAAGAGGAGGAAAGTGAGATAGAGGAGGAGTGAGACACGTATGTAGATGAGGAAGAGAGAGAAAAAAAAGTCCGCAGTAGTACATACGCAGACACGATATGCCTTCATAGACAACAGCAGACAGAGGATGGATGAGGTGACCAGGACTGATGATATGCGGGCACGGATGGAGGAAGCGGTTGCAGAGGTTTCGACATGTGGTAGAAACCATAAAGCACGAACTATCACGAAAGCGGTAGCATCCTGCAATCATCCAGCGAAGGTGGACTCCATCAAAAACACAACTCCAGAGACACCAAAGGCTCCGAACATGCCACAGAAGAATTCACAGGCCCTGGATACTGGAACCTACAAAGTCCTCAGAAGCAGCCAACTCGATCGTACTATCCTAGCCCGTCAGGAGAGAGAAACTGGCGAGTTAACCTTTCGACTGCTGCCAAAGGCTATAATGGTCCCTGTGCCCAAAGGCAAATGAGTTACTGCCAGGATCCTGGCTGCACTAATGAAAATCAGAATCTCCCACGTTGCTGCATTCTCCGGCCTGAAACACCATGTCGGATATATCACATTCCAGTACGCCAGGGCCTCTCCAACCATGCTCACAATGTTATCCGAGCACAAACTTCCTATGCTCATCGATGGTGGGTCTGAGATCTGTGTGATGAGGGAAGAGGTGGCAATAAAGTTGAACATCCGGTCGAAACATGCTGACTGGAAGAGGATCACTGCTAATCGCCATCCATCTGATTTGACAAATGTGGCAGAGTCTGTGCCTGTCAATGACCATGGTATCATCATTCCCAGGCCTATCTTTTTAGCAAAATCCGGATCTGAACAGTATATCTTGGGCCGCCCCTGGAAAACATACACTCAAAAGTGCGAGAGGAACCTGGACAATGGCAGTTGCAAGATTACGATCTCTGCCATCGATAGTTCAGAGCAGGTGTCATTTATTGCTACCTTTCCAGGAGACCGGAAGGATAGATTCGCCAGCAGCTCAGGAATCATATACGCCTAGTTAAAGTGACGGCGACCAGGAAGGATAGGGCGTGGTACTACGAAAGAAAGAAGTTGCAGAGTTCTGGGAGAAAAGATGGGAATGAGAGTGGCTTGAATAGTACAAAAGGAAACAAAAACAAGTTGGTTGATAGGAACAGGGCGCTTGCAGAGAAAGTGGAAGGATTATACATTGGGAAAGAGCTGGAAACGTTCAAGGAAGAATGAAAACCGTCATTCACAAAAGGGGGGGTATCGAAGGCGGTAAGGAAGCTAATGGGAAGAAGTGTGAATTGGGAGGATGAGCGGGAAGAGGAGGAAGGGCAGGCAGTCAGAGAGTGGGGCCGGAGGATAGTCGCAGGGGAGTGGTCTATTGGAGAAGAGCCTCTGGTGAAGGAGTGGCAGGTAACTGGGAGAGAATCCATGACTTCCACCTGGGTTTTTAAAAATAGCATTGCTCCAGAACTTAGTCAAATACAACCCTTTTACTCGTACCTTGACTGGGCGAAGTGCAACTTGGATGAAAGCCCCAATCCAGCCTGGATTTGTGCCCGCTATGAATACTTGACCCGGAAAGTGAAGCCTATTCTCTTGTCGAATGGATGTATAACTGATGCGGGACTTGACCGGAGAGGAAGTGCTATTGCCCGGGCCGTACCAATACCCCGCCCCTGGGACAGGTGGATTATCCCCTTCTTCTCCCATGGAGACAGAGGTAGAAGGTTGACTCCAGAGAGACTATGAGTGTTATGGATAGGCAGTCTACTATGGCCAAAGGAGAAGGAAGCCCTCCTAGGTATGTTATCAAATAGAGAGTATGCTCTCTCATGGACATGGGAGGAATTGGAAATGATCAGCAACAAGGTCGAGCCACCCCATCCTATATTGCTGTAGTCCAGTGACCTGGTCTGGATGGATTGAGTATTCAGCATACCGAAGAAAGTCTTTGCTATGCAGAAAGAGATGATTGAAGTCCAGAAGACAAATGGGAAGTACCGATTTATCATCTCCACCCTGAGCATGAATGGGCATACCCTGGAAGTGGCTGGGATAACACTCATCGTGGAATAGTTTTCCGAAGCCCTTGCCGGAATGGATATATCTTCACATATTGACTATCGATGTGGGTATGACCAAAAAATTTGCACGAGGATACCCGGGACTATATAGCCTTCCAGACCACGGCAGCGATGCATTGGCCGACCAGACAGGTACTGGGAGCTACCAATCCAGTCTCAGCATTTGTCAAAGTGCCTCGGAAAATGCTAAATGCTCACCTGTGATCAATCGTGGAAAAAGTAATCGACGATGTCAGTGGGAAAAGCCTCAAGAGTCGAGACCAAGAAGTGGAGGGGGATGGGCTGTCCTGAGATCGAACATTTGTTATGGAACACCTCCAGAACCGCAATAATATACTTGCTCATGTGGGGAGAGCTGCAGCCACAATGTCTGGTGAGAAATCTGACTGGAGCTGGAACGGGGTAAACGTTGTCAGGTTTGTCTGTGGGGAAGCAGGAATGTGGCTGCAAGGGTCGAGGTTCAATTAGGTGTAGAATTGACACTGGTGTGAGAACCGTACTGAGTGCATGGCATTTTTTGAGCTGTGCACATACAATCCAATATGCATCCCCGAATAGGCAATAGTTGCAAGCACCCTCTTCCGAATCTTGCGGAAGGATGTCTAATTTCAATGGGAGACTGAGGAAATGTGAGGTATAGCAATCGTGAAGAAGGCTCTCTGGAATAGTTCTGCATCGAAGATGTTAGACCTTAGTGTTGGTGCCTGGGGAATAGTCCTGGGAGTTAAAGCCAGCTTCGAGGGGTGGGGGGTGATCTTCCAGCAGGAAGATCACAATATGGAGAGGCACCCATGTCGCAATGACAGTGGCCAATGGACAGAAGCCGGGATGAGATATGACGCGGGGAAACGAGAGTGCCATGGGCTGTTGCAGGCACTTAAGAAGTTTCACAACTATGTATATGGGGTCAGATTGCTTGTGGAGACAGACGCTAACACATTAGTGCATCTACTAAACTTGCACACCAATGACCTGCCAGGAGCACCAGTCACCCGCTGAATTGTGAGGATAGGACTGTTTGGATTCGACTTGAAAAACTTTCCAGGCAGGCGTATTGGAGGCACTGGTGGTCTCTCACAGCGGCCGTGAGGGGAAGGAGTGCCTGACCCAGAACAGGAAGATGATCTAGAGGAAACAATTATAGCAAGCTTATGGGGAATATAGGTGCAACATGGACCAGAATGATAGAGGAGGGAGAGAGCATACGGACCACTTGTGGGGTTAGGACTGCCGGGCGAATACACATCGAGATGGGAGGAGATAGGATAATTTCTGGGGAACCTGAAGCAGCCAGAAGGACAAACTCTGAAGGAGATGCAGGAATTTCAGTGGGAAGCCACTACATACCTTGTTTTAGATGGAGTACTCCACCAGAGGCAGAAAACCAATGAACAACCAGAAATGGTGTTAGTGAGTGCAAAGCAGAAAAGGGAAGCAATGGAAGCTGCACATGAATTGAGCATGCCCCGCGCAAGAGCAGGCGCGTTAAGAAACATAGTTGAGAGGTACTGGTGGCGCAAAATGTATGCCAACGTCAAAGACTGGAGGAAAATGTGCGAGCAGTGTGTCAAGAGAGTGACTCTACCGTATGACAAACCCTAGAAAATCCTATGTGTCTTACACCTATGGCAGCGAGTAGGGTTGGATATTTCATACATGCCCAAAACAGACGATGAGTATCACTAACAAGTGGTAGCCAGGGCATACCTCAGCGGGTGGGCAGAGGCATGGCCACTAGAATAGGGTACATCGGAGAAAATAGCAGACGTCTTTCCTAGGAGGTAGTCTGCCAGTCCGGGACTCCGGAAAGTGTGGTAGGAGATGAAGATGCGGGGAACGAGAAATGGAATAACCGCCTCCTCAAACGTTCCAATGTCCAGAACATCCCCATGACCACATACCATTTGTGTTAGCAACGGGTCCAAATTCCCGGTCCGGTTCTGGGTCCGGTTCCAACCCGGAACCGGACCGTTCCAACGGGTGTCCGCCAAAAACCCGGCATTTCAAATCTACTATTTTGGCTCCAATTAAGTATCTAAGTTCTGATCGTATCGTGACATGATTAGTACGTAGATTGTGTAGTGTTAGCCCCTCTTTCTCCTCCCGCTCTCAGATTGGCGATCCAACCAGTATTCGTTGAGTCGCTATCGAAAACCCGCACTTTTCGGCCGAAATATCACTGTATTTCACAGCGATTCAACGAATATTCGCCCAATCGCAAATCTGACAGCGGGAGGTGAAAGAGGGGCTGAAAATGCACGATTTACGTACTGATCCTGTCACGATACGATCAGAACTCAGATACCTGATGGGAGGCAGAGTTGCAGGAACCGTAATATGAAACTGCGGTCCGGTTCCAACCCGTCCCCGAACCCGCTGGGTACCCCTGTTTTCCGGGTAACAACCCAAACTGGACCGTCCGGTCCGGTTCCAAACCCGGACCGCAGCCTGGTGACCCGGAACTGTTGCTACTACTACATACCATGCCTCCGGAAATGAAGTAATTGAACAACGATACAGACTGATTGCACATGCACTGTCCAAACTCACAGCCTGCTCTGAGGAACCAACACAGATGTGGATTGACCACCTACCGGCATTACTTTGGGCCAACATGATCACATTCAGGCGAACAACCGGATATTTGCTATTCTGCCTTCTCTTTAGCGAAGATGCAGTACTTGTGACTGGGCTGGAGAACTTCACATTGAATACTGCCAACTGGGCCCAAGGAATCGACGACACTGTATCTCTGCAAACGGCTAGAGCAAGGCAGCTGGAATGAGAGCGAGAAGCTATCTATGCTGCCATATAAACCCAAATGGAGTTGAGAGATGAGAACAAACGTTACTTCGACCAAGATGCCGACCTCTGAGCTGAGGATATCGTATTTGGCAACCTGCCTCTTGTGCACGAAACCATGATAAAGCAGTCTCACTGCGACTCACCGGGAGCTAGCTAGCGAGGACCCTACTCAATCACAGAAATTGCCCAGAGCTTGGGGACTTATCGGCTGGCAAAACAAGATGGAGCCGAGTTTGCGGGCTGAATTGATGATAGTCAACTCAAGAAGTTCTTCACTCACAGCGAAGGCATACACGGTGCTCGGGCTATTTGTACGTCCAACACCACAGAATAGGAGGAATCAGAAGAATTGAACAAATTTGAGGTGGAGGCAGTTGCGGGCCAGAAATATATAGAAACATGACGGATGTATTTAGTTTAGTGGAAAGACTGAGAAATGATAGTGGGTATGGGCAGAGGATCTGGCAGGGTGTAAGGAGCTAGTGGATATATGGGATGCTGCTTATCTGGTGCTGGTAGACCACCGGTCCAAACAATGATGAGAATGACTGGTGGGGGGGAGGAAGAGAGATGGGAAGGTAGGAGATCCATCTCATGGACCATAACGAAAAGAGTTGAAGATACTGATGCCACACAAATGTGTGCAGATGCAAGATGGAGGGAGCATATCGAATCCACACAATTGCATCGATTTGCAAGATACAGGGGGAAGCAATATTCCCATTGGCTGAGTTGCACCCATGTTACATGAAAAGATTCCGACTGTTCTCCCCTAACTCTCTGGTAACCACGAGCCAAGAGAGGTGATGACTAGTGGAGGAGTGGGCAGAAAATTCACCGCCCAGATCAGGAATGACGAGCAAGATATGCCCAACCGTCGAGTACATGCGGGGAAACAGGAGGGGAAGAGGCGAAGGAGTTGTCAAGAGACACAAGAAGGGCATACTGGGGAAGTCAGAAACCACATACAAGTAGGAAAACGTAGGCACGGGCGCCAGGTATAGAAAGAGCTCCCCCTGCCCTAGATTCCAAAAGAACATGCAACATCCGCACTGTACCGTTCATCACCTTCCGGACACCAACGACTGCGCCCAATATCGCAATCACAACCATAACCAATGACCAATGACAAACATGACATTCACATAGATCACCGACATCGCCGTAGCACTCAACAACGCCATGGATTTCGAAGTGTCCGTTACGACTACTTCCGCCACTATGAGCCTCGACTCCACCACCGCAACAGCCACCACCACTGCAACAGTCACCACTGCAGCCACCACCACCACCACCACCACCACCACCACCACCACCACCACCACAGACAGCACCAGTGCCGTGACTACATACCCTCCCTCTGCGGATATCTCTACCATTGCCAAGCACCCATCTCCAATATCTCTTTCATCAGAGACACCATGACAACTCAGCAGGGAGTTCTTCTCCGAAGAACATGTTGGATCACTACAAGCAGACGTGGAGATTGTCAATCGAGAGCTCTCCTCCCAACACCAAGTGAATTTCATGCTTGAGATCAATGAGCTTGTTCGCGTCATTTCTGATCTGGCCGATGCCCAGGTCGCTTGGCTGTCAAATTTCGCTGCGAGAAACCTTGACTGGAAGAAGTTGCAGTTCAAGCGATGCAATGACATCCTAAGGCTCTCGATAGCTCCGGAAGGGTAAGGGAGATGATCAAGCACTATGACACTGCTCAACTGCTGAAGACACGGGCAATGAAGAAGCTGGTAGACCTCGGGCAACGCTATCCTGAACTCCAAGGAATCTTAAGCGAATCCAGTCGAAGCGAGAAGTGGATGCGATGAACCGCGATCGACCACCAACCATCCTGGGATCTTGGCATAACGAAGTGATGCCTCAATTGCGCATATGTCAACCGTCTCATCACACTAAAGCAGAAGTCGAAAGCAATCAAGAGGTATGCTTCTGGAGAGTTGTAGAAAGCTAAAAAGTCGTTAGTTAATGGCTGTCCGCCTCTGGAAGAAGGGATCGACTATGAAGCTATGGGCCTGAAATGGTACCGGGGGTGAGGAATACCATTTGGTTATTACCCAGGCATGGACAACCGTGATCGCGCCAAACAACTTGGCACCATGACACCATCAGTACCGTCTGCCGACCATGGGACACCACCTGCTAACCGTGGGATACTGCCTGCCGACTGTGGGATACCTGAACCACCTCCATCCACTGATAAGAGCAAGCTGCTTCCACCACCAACCCCATCAACCAAGGGAAAGAAAAAGGACAAAGATGGGAGTAATGTTGGAGGGCATTAGACGGACCTGGCCAAGAATGGATCTGAGGATGGAACCAGCACTCCCACCGACGAAGAGGCCCGTACGATTCCCCAAGCGCCAACCGAGAAAGCTGCTCCTACGATTCCGCCAGTGCACACCGCAAAGGAGGCCAGTAAAACCCTGACAGCTCCCACCGAGAAGGAGGCCGGGATAACCGCGCCACCACCCACTGGGATGGAGGCCGGTATGACTCCAGAGAAGCCTACCCATCCTAAGCCGAAGGGCACCCCAAAGCCTGACTGGCCTGACACTCTCAGAAGCACAAGTAGCAGTTCTGACGACGACGACACTGATGATGAAGACTACCTCAGGTGCTTCCTAGAATGGCTTGGCCTCGACAGCTACTGAAAGAGAACATTGGACAATGAGACGAAGATGTTGGCACACCAGGAGAGAAAACTGGGGAATGAAGCTGTACCTGGCTTCCAAAATGCAGTAAACAAAGACCCCAGGTAGTGCATACAGGCTCAGGCAGAAATCACAGCAGCGGTGTACTCAATACGTGAGGCAATTGATCCATTCGATTCTTGGCTTGGCAACATCTTCTACTTCGCAAGTGGTAAATGAAAAAGGAAGGCAGACAGGGAAGGTGGCAGGAGAAAGTGGGTGCGCGAGGAGTGAGAGTCTTTATGGTTTTCCTTTGGTTTGGTGATTTTACCTTGGGTTCAAGGTTTTCGTCTGGGTCTACATCTGTGTCTTTCCTTTGGATTTATGTTATTCTTATATTCTCTCCTTTGGGTTTATGTTATTCTTTAATTCTTTTGGGTTTGGGTATATGCTAATCTTATGTTCTTTCGGGTTTGGGTATAAGGTTATATTGGATGGAAGAGGTGAGGTGTGCTTCACACCATGGGCCAGGGAGGAGTTGTGGCTGGAAAATCTGTTTCTCACAACCACCGCGACTCAGCTTGGCAGAGAACTTAGCGATGGCGGGTGTACGGAGATACAGGGATGATGGAGAGGGACTGGGCAATGGGGAAGTACGGAGACACAGGGGTAATGGAGCTGGCCTGAGCAGGGGAGTATGTATTCAGGAGACCCCAGAGTAAATTGCCAACACATCATCTTATGATACACCAATTTACAAACTCTACCATTCCAAACTTTCGATCTCACTCGCTGTTGCCGAGATTTCAAGCGTCCAGGCAATTGTGTGGATCTTCATGGCCGGGTAGTATCATATCTGCTCACTCTCTTCCTACGCTCCTCGAGCCACAACCATTCATTCGCATACATTCCTTTTGAATTGCCGCGACAGGCATGGCACAGTGTTGATGATGGGCTATCTTCCGTCTAGCTCCGCCATTTCACCACACCGTCCTCAATCGGCACAAATTTTCAATATTTACTGTGTTGGTGTTGGGGTGTTGTCAACATCATAAGTCTGATAGATGAAAATTTCCCAGAATTCCAGACAGTATGCTTTTCTTAATTCTTGATCTATATGAAGAGAAGGACAACCAGGATAGTCACATACAGATGGTGTATCTACTGGAGCACCTGCTAATTCCCACTGAGGATCATGATCTTGAATGGCAAGTTTCCTAGTGTTGTCAACCTTCGCATACATCTCCTCTGAGACTATTGGCCATGAAGTCTTTCTGAGTATGATTGCACCCACAAATATTTTTGCTGCCTCAGACACTGCACTTTGGCGCTGGAGAATATTCTAATCTTCCCCAGCCTTGGATTGTGAAAAATTCTGCATTCAACCAGACTTGGGTAGCAGAGGACCCTGGGTCGTGAACAGTCAGACTTACACAACTTGCTGAGGAGGGTTAACTGATCATGTGTGTCAAATGGTGATGCCATTGGCTGAGCAAGACTTTGGGATATCCAAAATGCAGGGCGTGTAATCACAGTATCTGGATGGCTCTGTTTCTTTGACAGTGGATTCCTTGTACTTGATAATAGCTTGTCCCAGTGCACCTGGCCTAGAAGTTGGAAATCCAGTGGATGATCTAAATTATCTACTTTGATGTCAGGTGATAGGTTGAAGTCACATTGGTAAAGTCTTTTGTCATTGCTGATCTCTACATAAGTAATGTCATCCAACAGTCTGATCGAACTGAGAGTTATTAGTTCTCTCCACCCAATTATATAAAGCCCAGGTTGGATGTGAAATATTTAATGAACAACAAAGATTGGCAGTTTCCTTGAATCCAATTATAAGTGGTTTCTCAAAGTGTGTACTTTGTTTCTTCTGTAAATTGTGATTCCTCACCCTACTAGATGTAGGTTACATAATGAAAAAGTGGAAGATAGAAGTTGAGAAATGTAGGAGAGACAGTGTATAAGGGTCAAATATAAGATTAAGTGAAATAGAATAATAAGAAAAAGGGAGGAAGAAGTGGCACACTCTCAAGGAGGATGCAATTCGAGGTTTAACTGGAAAGTATATTGGAGTATTGACTTCTATGATTCATATGTGCATCGAGGAGGGTGGTCCAGTTATGTACTTTCGGAAGTGTCAGGGGCACTGGAATAGATGTATTTCAAATGCCCAATGCTGAATATTAGCACACCTATCAACAATACGATGGATGCATGAATTTGAGATTTCTTAAAGCCAATACACATAGAATTGAACCAGACATGCCTTGAACTGGATGCACCAGAACCAGACTCAGCGGAACCAGACCCACTGAAACCACACCCACTGGAACCAGACTCTGTTGAATCAGACATATCTTAACCAGACACCCTTCAACCAGACCCACCTGAACCAGACTCACTTAAACCAGACCCACCTGAAGCAAATCCACATATACCAGACTCACCTGGACCAGATGCACATGAACCAGATACATCAGAAGGACTTGTGACATTGACAGGATTGTAACATTATGTAACCATTGGATCAGAATACATTGAGTACAGAGAACCTGAATGAGAACAAGTGCCCCTGCATAGGACTCTTTCAAATGTAGTAACCACACATGTAAGTTCGAGTATTTGTGGTAATCACCTAGCATAGGATGGTTGAAGCCTTCAGTATTTGCAAATCAAATTCAATTTGAAACCATGGGAGTGACAGTTGAGTTGGAAAGATTCAAACTTAGTTCGTGACTGTCAGGGGAGAAATATCAATCTGCATACATGGTATATCCGTTAGAGAGATACACTAATTTGCATGTTACTCTGTTGTATTAGAAAATGACAGCTATGTTAGTGGTTGATTAGGCAATATTGTCAGTATAACTACACTTTCAAGCAATCATCAAAGTTATATCCACCAAATATCTTCACAATAATATTGTTGTTACTGGAGAAGGGAAAGAGTTGTAGGGTGCACCAAGAAGAGATTCAGGCAAAGAGTAATAGTGGTAAGGGATGATTATAATTGATGGATAATCTCATTGATTCAAGCTCTCATCAGTACCAAGATTGCTAGATAATGGGTAATGAATACATATTCACTTTCAAGTTATGTATCCAATATCTAGTTACTTGCACATCATTAAATAACAAATTCATTATGAATTACACTACTGTAAGCGGGACTCAAGACAAATATGAGGATTGAATGCTATGTATCATGGCATAATGCAGAGTGTGATATCATCACGCAGCCGGCAGAGGGATGGTGGCCTGTAGTTCTGGTGAGTTGCAATGCACCAAGGCTTGAATCGTTATACAGAATTCAATGTAATGGCTGGGATTGCAGGCTCACCCAACATTGAGAGTGAGTTGCTCACTTGAAAGCAGTGCTTTCTTGACTTGAGCCTGTATGACAAGATGAATTTGATGAAGTTTTTGCAATGTGGAAAGTTGGGGGAAGCTTGATAAGCCAGTTTATAATCCATTACAAAGTTAAGAAATCAACGATATCCAGTGCCTGGGCAGTTACTGGTAACATACTTGAGTCACTGAACAGAGACTGCCTGAAAAGATTCTCTCTTGTTGAACACTCTTGATGGAAATTGGATTACAGAATCTATTTTGAGACCTAGGTTTTGGCCACCCAAATATACATTTAGTTAGAATTCAGTTATATCAATAATATGAGTATTGAAAACTCAGGCTGTATTGAGTAAGTGCGAGTTGCCAGTCATATGTCAAGGTACTGAGCTGAATCTGTCTTTTGAGATTTTCACTCTCAAGCTTCAGCACATTTAACAGAGCTGAATCATACAGAAGCTACTTTGGAATTGGGAAGCCCAGGTGCAAATCTACTACTTAGTAGATATTGAGTTAGAGGAGATTAGTCATTGGCCAGATCTGGGCATTTACGATATAGTATGTAGTGGCTATCTTCCTCCGATAAACATGTTGACATAGCTTAGCAGTTTCAGCTATTTTAGCAGTGGCCTTCACATAGTGATTATGCATAGATTCATATATCAGCAGGGCTGAGCCGGTTGAGCCGCCTGAACTTTGACATTTAGAATACTTGATTAATGAAAATGCATGTGCACTGCATCCACTAATTCAAAATCATTCAAAGTTGAAGAAAACCTATGAGGAATCAGGCAAATAAAAAAATCAAAGTGCACTATAAACTTGGGTACATATGCTTCAGTGGCTGATTTCCTGCTCTGCAGTGTACCTGGGATGATATAATATGTTATTAATGATTCACAGCTTGTCAAAGTCAGCTTCATATATATCAACAATTCTTCCGCATTACTGGATTCCAGATTTATGGTGTGCCTGATCTTTAATCAGACGCCTGGAAGTATGGTACAGCGTCAGCTATGGGCTAAGCCATTGATATCCCAGCTGCGGGCTTGTGATTGACTCTCTCCATTGCAGATCTGAGGTGTGTCTGCAATGCAATTACTAGTTAATCAATACTAGACAGCAACAGCCATGAATATAGCCTTGAATAGCTAAGTTGTGTCTCACCATCTGAGTCACTGTGTTCCAGATCTAAGGTGTGGCTTTCCAGCAAGCATAGATCATAGCAGAAGCTGTGACGTTGTAATCCCCATGTATGGCATGTCTCATAATCCAACAAAGATACACAATCCCATCTGGAGCTTCCATATGGCCATTTTGTTTGGAGATCATGCTGTGCACACTTTGTCTTGATGAGACTGAATATATATGCTGCATTCTCTGGCACACCTTTGAGGGGTAACGGATTCAACTAGTGTGATTCTTAGATTGCCAATTTCAAACTCAGCATCAGGAATCGAGTGAAGCTCACATAGGTCATTGATGAATCTGTTGAATTCCATCACCAAATCAAATATCATGTTCCCGCCCTAATTAATAATCATGCAATGTGGAGAGCCAACCACTCCCAATTGCAGCCTCAGATGGGTGTATTTTTACTGTTCTGACAATACCGAACATATGGTACAGCCCAGAATGAATCAGTCAATCAGTGACTGCACACCATACATCTCCTCAAACTGCACCATCAGACCCATCGACGTAATTCCTCACTGATTTGATGCACCATTGCAGCTTGGTGCACCTTACAAAACTAGTGTAGACATATTGACTTTGACTGAAATTGATCAGTAAATAACCAAGAACTGTAATAATATCCTTCTCTAACAAATACTGATTTCAGAAACAACAATTCCAATATCAATACTTGATTCACTTCAACATGATATGGAAATAATTTACATATGCACAGAAGTACCATACAAATGATTCATTTTGACTATTTGAATCAGTTAATGAAATTGTATTGGCTGAATGTTGAAAGATGCATATGTTAATTTCACAATCCTGCTGGTCTGTGTGTATTGTACACCAGTGTCATGTCACTATAAGATGTCTCCATTCAATATCTGCCACTTCTTAAGGTCTTTGTGAGACTCAACAGTGCAGCAAATCGTTGACATTGTAATGGTTGGTCATTACATTAGGTCACACAGGATCCTCATTTTGTTCACTCCAGAGTATTGGTGCAGATCACTTGCTCAGATATCATAGCCAATGGGTCCTGTGAGTATTAGCCATGTGGGTGGAACACAGATTCGCCCCAACTGGACAACCTGTGCAAATGTGTGGTACTGCTCATTCAATAACCAAAACTTCCAAGTCATTATAGCATAGTTTTCTAGTATAAAATGTAGGCATGTCCTGCACACATTTGTTGTAGTTACACAGACAGAGGAAGTTGGTGAATTCTGGAATTTGAGAAACAATTGTTTGCATTTATCATTGCGTAGTCTCCATATACATGCAGAATATATCCACACCATCCGCAAAGTACTTTGCAATCCACAACTGCAATTACCTAATCTGGCCCGCAAGTGGATAGATATCCACCCACTGAATTAGATGAAGTGAATGAAGCAAAAAATTTCCATATCTTTCTTAGTAATAATGCAGCATCTAACAAGTGACTTCTTCTTGGTCAGGTTCCGAATCTGGTGCTGGTTCTTTGATCTGCATTGTCCAATATGTCTCTCTCAGTCATCTGATACTATGGAAATCTGCCAAACCATCAAGTGTTCAGTCATCATACCATTGTCCTGAAATGTTGTTTCAATCCATGGTATCTCCCAAACAAATAAAGATAATGCAAGCTACCATCTACAAACTCTCTTGGTCCCTGAAGCACTTTGCAATATACATCTTTCAACAAAGGTTTGCAGTATTGTCTGATCATCTTCAGTCCTATCGGACTCAACAATGTGTACATTGTAGTTTGCAATTTGCACCTCTATCATTCTATACACAAGTATTATTTCCAATGTGGTGGGAAAATCTGTTCCTCACCACCACCACCACCACCACCACCACCACCACACAGTTTGGCAGTGGGAAGCTGGTGGGGTGTATGTACAATTACATGGGTAACTGAAATGGACTGATCAACAGGGAGTGTATTTTTGTGGGACCCTGGTATAGATAGACATCATTCCATCATACAACATAATACACATTCCAGTATTCCCAGCTCTCTGCCTTGCATTATTTCTCCAAACCTTTGTGAATCAGTGGAATCTGGATGGTTCACCACAGCCGCTTACCATATGATATTCTGTCTCTCTTCTTATGCTCATCATGCTATAACTGCAGTTTCCCAAGAACTATCGTTGAATGCTCTGCGAGAAGTCACAGTGTGTTGACAATAGCCCCTCAGCCATCCAACTCTGCCATTTCAACACAAATGGAGCCCAAACATGGATTCTGGTTCGGAATACTGAGCACAGAATGGTTGGAAAGACTCCCACAACATAATTAAGATCAATATGGAGGGAAAATACAAATCAAAGCTATATACCCGGCCACTAGAGAGAACGCAGAAGAAAGTAATGACATTCCGAGGGTCTGTGTTGACAATGTTGGCTTCGAATGCCAGATGCAGTCAGCCAGGTACATCAAAGGTACTAACCAAATAGATACCACCCTTCAATTTAAACAAACACTGAGGGTATGGCACAGACCTAACACCAGGACAAAATGCACACACCTTATACTGGAACAAACACTGTCAAACAGGCACTGACCTAACACTAGAACTGAAGTCACTGACCTCATACCAGCATGAACACCATGGTGGAGGCCACCTCACACAGTGAACACAGGCATCTACCTCTCACCTGGGATGCACTCTATGCTGAGTCACTAACCTTGTACACAGACAAGAAAACAAATGCGAAAATGGGATGTCACCCACATAATAAAAAGTCCATGATCTGAAGGAATACTATGAACAAGAAACCACAATGCTGTTGAAATTATGACAAGTGGTAATATGGACATTGCTGGTCATGGGGGGAAGTCGCAGGGAATTGAACCCGCAACACAGCCAATGCAGCAGAAAGCTATCAGAGGTAAGTGTGAGAGAAGGTGAATCTGGGCTAAAAAAGAATGAAACCAAGAGCTGACCACAAAAACAGCGCCAATTGACCTATGGTCTCTTTCAAATACTCACAAACAATCAATTGAGCTTAGATCACCAATTAGTTCCATTTCACCACCAAAACCACGATCCGATCTTCTGATTGTCACTGCAATCCCGATCAAATTATCCACTGAGTACACTCAATCATCTTCTGGAGTCATCTGATCAAGTGGCCATTTCAGGTCTTCTTGTGCCAGATTCTCGCCCAATACTAGCGAATCCTCCCAGGCCAGATATTCTATCCATACCTGGTCAAACTATGTTTGCAATCTGAAGCACCTCATCAACGTCTTGGCACTTGCCGTTGTTCTCGAAAAGAGGCAAATTCCAGGCCCGGGAATGATGGGAACCAAATTCTCTGAACGAGATGATGTTACAATGCCGTTCGAAGTGTCAGGAAACCTTTCACCTTGCACTGTGACTGATCCGCCAGCTGAAGACATTATTAAAACCTTCCTGTACTATGGCTCTTAAACAACCTAGGTAATGCTCAAACTGATGAATAGATAGTTGTAGAAGAACTAAGAGCTGTTGAAAGAGGAACTGAAAGATGCTCTCCACCATACTGATAGCCAAGACTATATGTATACAAGATTTTACCTGAAGCAGCTGTGCAAGGAGCAGTAAGAACGATGGAATTTCCACCTGAAAGCGTTCATCCTCACCTAAGGCAATGCCAGCCATGTTATGATTGACAAGGGATCCATTACTGAGTACTAACTTGTGGAAATGCTGCTCGAAGCCCTCCCACATGGCATCAGTACACATGTTGTAATGAAATGCGAACTTGCACCCTGGGACAGCTTGATGTTCAAATGCATCAAACTATGGATCGATGTCCTTCAAAAATATGTGACCATGGGCATCTGCAAACTACTAGACTTGGAAGGATCACTTATGCTACCCAGAGACACCCCTGATTCAGTCTCAGCTGGAGTTCCACTACTGCTGATGGCAGTAGTGCTGAACCCCCCGGCTATCCCTAGCAAAGAAATTCTGGCACCACCAACAGTCAGGGAGGAAAATTCAATCACTTGAGCCGAAAATACACTTGAGATGGAACTGGACATTTCAATAATGGCCTTTGGGGCCTGAATCTTCTAGATGGGTTAAGTGACCGAGCCCAGATACAGTGGCTACCAGACTGCCAGGGTCAATAAGATTCAAACTGGCCACCCACCTTCACACACATGATTGAATATCCCACCGCTGAATGCGCATATGGGACCCACTTACTATGACCATGACCCAATTACCCCCATCATCTATGGTCAGCATTAGCACTGTGCATATATTAAAAAGAGCTAGCACACGGCCAAACATTCTGTCATAATGTGAGCACCACTCGGAACGAAGGTATAGTCCATCTCCATGATAATAGAGGAGCAACCATAGAACAAAAAGGAGTAAATGCAGCGGAGATATCTTGATATCGACAGAAGAGAAGTTTTGTATCAGGCAGATAGTACACACTGGAAGTAGCTCGATATTGGCAGCCAGGAGGGGGTATAACCACCATGGCAGCATCACTGTTTCCTCAGCAGCAGCAAATTGCACAATCTCGGCTGTTTCAGAGGGCAAATGCTCAAGTGAGTGCCTTTTGTTCAGGGATGACCAGGTAGCTGTCCAAAATCGATGGATATTACTCTAGTCAGTCTGCTGGTGTGGTATGAAAGAAAGCCAGTGAAGAATAAGCAAACTGAAACTGTATCGAGGAATTCAGCTACCAGTAAACAGTTGAAAAACAGAGGAAAGGTGAAAGCAGAAGGCATGAAGAAGAGAAATGTGAAATGGAGGAGAAGAGAGATGAGTGTTTAGCCAGGAAGGAAAGAGAAAAGCATTCAGCAGTGTTGCGCATGCTGATGGGTTATGATTTCGTGGATGGGAGTAGGAAGAGGACATCTGAAATGACTAGGGGTGATGGCCAGTGGGAATAAATTGAGGAAGAGGTTCCAGAGGTTTCAATTGGTGATAGTAATCAGCAAAACAGAACAATCAGGAAGGTGGTAGCATTCAGTAAGCAACCATCAAAGCAGGACCACATGGATACCACCACGCCAAAAACCCCAAAGGTTCTGAAAGCGTTACAAAAGACCCAAATACCCCTGTTTTCTGGAAATATGAAGTCCTCGTCAGTGGCAAACTGGATTAGACTAACCCAGCCTGTCAGGAGAGAGAAACTGGTCAATTGACTTTTGAACAACTACTAATGGCTAAATTGGTCTCAGTTCCCAACGACAAATGACTTGCTGCCAGAACACCAGCCAAAACACACAAAATATGAATCGCTCATGTCTCTCACTTCTCTGGCCTGAAAGATCACATTGGATACACCAAATACCATTACACCTTCCCATCTCCAACTGTGTTTTGAATGATACATATGAATGAGCTTTCCATGCATATTGATTGGGGATCTGAGATTTGCATAATGTGTGCAGTCATCACCTGAGAGCTGAACATTGGATGGAGATGTACTTACTGGAACATGATCACCGCTGACAGCAATCTGTCAGATATAAAGAAAGTTGTAAAATCCATGCTAGTTAACATCCATGGTATCATCAGATCCATACGTATCTTGTTAGCCAAATCTAGATACTAACCGGTTATGGTGGACCACCCCTGGGAAACATACACTCGCAAGTGTGAGATGAATCTAGAGGATGGTCATTGCAAGATCACCTTCTTTGCGGTTGATTGGTCAGATCAGGTGATGTTTGTCGCTCCTTGTCCAGGTGTCAAAAGAGACAGATTTGGCAGCAGTGTGGGAATCATCTACTCCTAGTTACAATCGGAGTGAATCAGACTGATAGGGCCAAGCACTACTCCAGCAATATGTTGGAGTTATCTGCGATGAATGAGGTCAATGAGAAGGGACTGACTAGTAATACAGGAAATGAGATGATGTGGACTGATTGAAAGAGACAGTTTGCAGGCAAAGTCGAAAATATATTCAACAGGAAAGAGAATGGATAGTTTAAGAAAGAAGGGAAACAGTGAATCAGAAAAGGGAGGCCAGCAATGGACGTGAGGAAGCTTATGCGAAGAGGCTTAAATTCTGATGATGAGTGGCAGAAGGAGAAACAACTGGTAGTAGGAGAGTGGACTAGAAGGATGGTAGCAGAGGAGTGATTGATGGGAGAAGAGACTCTGCTGAAGGAAAAGAGGATAACCAGGAGAGAATCAATGACTTTTGCATGGGTTTTTAAAAATAGCATTGCTCTGGAACTTAGTCAAATACAACCCATTTTCTCATACATTTATGTGTGGAAGTGCTAGTTAGTTAACAACTCCACCGCAGGCTGGGTGTGCACCCACAACAAAGGCATCGCCCGGACAGTAAACCTTGTTTTTATTTTCAATGGAAGTATACCAAAAGCCGGACTTGTCTGGAGAGGAAGAGCCATTGCACAGGCGGTACCAATTTCTGGCCCTCAGGACAAGTGGTTGATTTCTAAGATGACACAAGCAGAAAGAGGTGGAAGATTGAAACCGGTGAGACTACAAACGCTGACCATAAGAAGCAAGTGTGGCGGAAGGAAACGGAAGCCCTCCTGGGTATGCTTTCGAATCGGGAATATACTCTTGCATGGACAAAGAAACAATTAGTAACAATTACTAAGATGGTTGAGCCAATTTACTGCATCAGATCAGAGTATCATCACAATGTCTGGCAGAATCTTGAATGCCACCCAACAAGGAAAGTCATACCCATTGAAATGGAGAATATAGCAGTGAGGGTCCGGCAGGGTCTATTCAAGCCCAAACAGGCCCTGCTAGAAATGCTCACATCATAGTTGTGCAAAAGAATGTGAAGTACTGCTTCATCATCACCTGTGTTAGCCCGATTTGGCATATGCTGGAAGGTGCCAGGATTTGGCACACAGTAGAAGCGTTTTGCAAAGCTGTTCTTGGGCTACCAATTAGTACTTCACTGATTCACATTCACACTGGGAACAACAATACATTATTGCACATGGATAGTCAAGACTGCAGGGTGATAAATATTACACAATGCATATCTCAGCTGACCAGACTGGTACAGGGAGCTACCAATTTGGTATTAGCATTTGTCAGAGCATCTTGGAAAATACTAAACCCTAACCTGCAATCGATCTGGAAAATGTTCATCTGCAAGGTCGGATTAAACGTATAAAAGGTGTGGTCGGATATAGGTGATTTTGGAAACTAGACTGTGATGTCGAGATCCGTACACGCACTCAAAACATATCAAGACATCAAGAGAAGAGTCAAAGCTGTTTCAAAGTCAACTATTGTGATGCTATATAAGTGCATGAGTAAAGATGAAAGAAAAGGAAATCCCCCAACACCAAATGACCTCTATTTACACACCACTGGTCTGTCACCATCCAACCACCTCTTATGCTTCGATGTACCATCCAAATCTTCATTCATGTTTTTACACTGTGTCAACAAAATTCTTATCAACACAACCACTCCACATCATCTGACATTGCAACACCTCAACCACCATCCTTATCTTACTCAATCATCCCTGCACCACTAACCAATATTCTCACACCATCACCGCCTCACCCAACATCTCCACCCTTCCATAACTCCGACTCCTATATACCATCGCCTGCGCACTCGGACCATGGCAATATCCCCCAGTCAGGTTCAAGGTCCTCCATGAACATTCTTCAATGGTCATGGCATTCCTGGATAGCACTGATGAAACTAATCCACTGTCTGTATACCATCCACAAACTGCTATGGTTTCCACTTCGAAAAATCATACCCCATCCATTGAATAAGATACTTCAACTGATTCCGATACATCTGAATATCCTCAACACCTCATACCTGATATTCTGCTTCACCATCAATTTCCACCGGGGGTGGAGGCGGAACATGCCCTCCCTCCATCGGATCATTTGCGACAAGATCTAACAACAATAACGACTGTTGTTGGTGGATATGCAGTGTTGCGAAATGATCCAACCTATCACCATACAGTGATATTTGCATCAGGACAATGTAATGCCGTCCAGGAGCCATACGCCAACCTCCCAGACACTCTGGTAGCCCTCACCAGTGCTTTTAAGTACTTCCAGATGCTCCCAGCCCCCCCTGGAGCATTACAAAGTGCTCTCAGACTCTCCAAGAGCATTCTGACGTGCTCCTGAAACCACCTGCAGTGATGGAGGTGCATTCAGTATGCTATGATATTTGACTATTAAAATAGTCAAATTTTGGAGCTGCTGAGACCATTGCGCAGGTCTGTGGGAGACTTCGGAATCAGCCGGGACCTCTGCACAAGCTCTGCAGAAGTCTTGGTGCCATATTGTCACACCAGCGGTTCTTAGGGTTCCACAACCACAAGGCATTTCATTGATCATATTGGTCTTTGTTAAAGTTCCAAGATTCGCTACATCATAATATGGCATGTATTATCTAAGTCGCTCTATGAATATACATACAGAGATACAGTAATGATGGAGATGGACTCAGCGACAGGCAATATATAATTGGGAGACCCCGGGGTAGATAGATATCATCGCATTATACCAAATTCACACTGTATCATTCCCTGCTCTTGGTCTTATGCACTCTTGACGAGATGTCATTGATCCACGCAATTTGTGTCAATTCTCATGCACTCTTGCACAGCGTTAATGGATCCACGCAATTTGGGTCGTTCATCATGGCTGGGTATCCCTTCATATTCTCTCACCCTCTTCCTACACTCCTCCAGCTAGAAGCGCTCTGTCCCACGAATTCTCCCTTCAGATACCATGCGAGGCGTGGCGGAGTGTTGATGTTGGCCTGTCTGCTTTCTAGCTCCACCATTTCTCCACACCGTGATGGAGTGAACTTTGAGATGCTCCCTGAGGCCGTGATCGAGCGAGTTTCAAGGGAGTAATCAAGGGAGTGTGGACGTACAGGTGAGGGCTGTGATCGAGCGAGTTTGGAGATGCACTTGGAGGCCGTGATCGTGCGAACTTGGAGGCCATGATCGAGCGAGTTTGGAGGCCATAACTGAGTGTGTTTGGAATTACCGCTGGAGGCTGAGATCGGGTGAGTTTGGAGATACACTTGGAGGATGTGATCGAGCGAGTTTGGAGATGCACTTTGAGGCCGTGATTGTGCGAGATCGGAGATGCACTTGGAGGCCGTGATCATGCGAACTTGGAGGCTGTAATCGTCCGAGTATAGAGATACACCTGGTAGCAGTAATCGAGCCAGTTTGGAGATGCACTTGGAGGCCATGATGGAGCGAGATTGGAGGAGTACTCGGAGGTGGTCTATCTGAAGGCAGTAGTTTGGGAGGGAGGCGCGACGGGAGCTGAGACTCTATTCATTGGTTAACTTGTCATTGTGGGAATATAGAACATTGAGTACAACATGGTCTGCTGAGAGATGAGAGACTGGCTGGGAACGTGAGACAGTCCATCTTGGGATGATGCAAGTACAAGGTGCATGCAGTACTCAGTGAATGCTGTACTATGTGTAAGCTGTACTCGGTGTTAACTCTTGATCATGGCATGGAGAGATAGAGAGCGATGACTTAACTTGATTTTCTTAGGTGATGGTAGAGGTGAGGACGAGAAAGAGAGAGATTAGAGGGTATGGGGGGAAATCATCATGAGAAACTGGAACTTGAGAGAATGTCGTGTAGGAGTCAATTTACCATCCCCAAAATGGCAGGTACGCGTCACGATCTGGCATGTCATTACCCCGAGACGAGTTCTTTATAACCCAATCAGGCTAGTCGTACCCCTGATTTCTCCTATCCGCTTGTATCCTCCACATCATTCTCATCTTCATCCCCCATCCCTCTGTTTCTCGCCCACAACTCAACCATCATCGCAGAACACAAAGTCATGTCATCTCTCTCTATCTCTCCATGCCATGATCATGAGTTGACACCGAGTACAGCATACACCAAGTACAGCATCCGCCCAAAATCGTTCGTCTTCCCTTCATTCTCATGATTAGGAGTTGACCCCTAAATGTAGCTTCAGCTTCCAGCGTACCTCCCTACACGATTGACAGCCATCAGCCAGCTCTCCAAGCGAGGTCAAAGGTAAAGTCACTTTGTCACATTCCCACGGTTGCGAGTTAAGTTACCGAGGAATCGAGTCTCTGCACCCGGCACACCATCCATCAACTGCCTCCAAGTACTCGTCCAATCTTGCTCGCTCTCAGCCTCCAAGTGCATCTCCAAACTCGCTCCATCGCGGCCTCCAAGTGCATTTCCAAACTCTCTCGATTACGACCTCCAGGTTTGCATGATCATGGCCTCCAAGTGCATCTCCAAACTCGCTCGATTTTGACCTCCAAGTTAGCACAATCATGGCCACCAAGTGCATCTCCAAACTCGCTCGATTAGGGCCTCAAAAGGCATCTCCAAACTCGCTCGATCACAATCTCGGAGTGTATCTCTCAGTTCACTCGATCAGGGACTTCAAGTGCCACTACAAAGTTGCTCGATCACAGCCTCGGAGTGTATATCCGAGTTCACTCGATCGTCATTTCCAGGCACACCTCGAATTGCTCTCAATCACCGCCTCCAGCCAGTCCCGATATACCATGTGTAGATGGCTAGCTATATAGGTACATAGATGCATAGATGGGATTACAAACAGAATACACGAGTTCTAACAATCGTTGAACGATGAGTTGTAGCTTTAATTTCCAGGTGCACTAGCAGCGTTCCCCAAAACGATGTTTTTCCCAGACTGCTCTACTGTGATTCGAGGTGCTACTAGACTTGTTGCCGGCGCACCTAGACTTGTCACCGATGCACCTAGACTTGTCGCTGGAGCTCCCAGGAGCTCCCAGGTGCACTCAATGTTCTCTCTGGCGCTCCAAGGTGTACCCAACTTATCACTATCACTCCCAGGGGACTCCTGTACCAGTCATCAGAGATCTCAGTTACCCCGAAGGCCAGCCGGAATGCCCTCCTAGGGTCTGATACTCTCCTGAAATTGACCCATCTAAGTTTACACTCCACATCCTCTCAGACACTCCTGGAGTCTTCGAGTGACTAAAATACATTTTGCTGATGCGCTGAATTACTGTAAAGGGCCCCAACAGTTACAAATCTAACATCCATGTGGGCCTTGTTGTTCTGATATGTCAGGCATCCAGCCATACATGAGGCACCTCCTATATATTCAGAGCCAGAGTACTAGTCTGAGTTGCCCCCTCTTTCTGTATTACCTGTCCATGCTGTATATGTACTTGGAGGTGCTTATGAACAAGTTCCATTGTTGTTTGAACATGATTGGTATCTAAAATTTGATCATCCTAGCCTTTTGTGGATTCATTCAAAGATGTCATACATGGATCCATACCTTGAATGGCAGAAAATGGGGTACACTTAGTTTTGTCTGAGGTCACATGTGTCACAGCAGACTTAGCCATCGGGAGCCACAATGCCCGATTGTGCCGTTGGTGATTAATGAATACTCCTAGGTACCGTTCCATGCTGGCGTTCATTCGCTCCGTCTGGCCATCAGTCTGTGGTTGACAGGCTGCTGTCATCCGTTAATCAATTCCCAGGCAGTTACACAGCTGTCAACACACCTTTGAAGCGAACGGAGGTTCTGGGTCTGAAATAGAAGTTGCTGGGAACTCCTTGAGGCATAACATCATTTTCAAAATCATCTCAGCCCAGCTGGGAGCATCTATCATCATATGGCATGGAATAACATGTTGCATTTTCAAAGTCTATTCACTACCACTCAAATCGCATCGAACCCTTCAAACTCCAATAATACTACTACAACATCCATTGAAATAACTTCCCACAGGTTCTCTGGTACTCCGAATGGGTGCAGGATCCCAAACATGTAATGTCATAGCCTCCAGGACCGCTGGCAGCTACAGCAATTCTGTACATTCCGATCAACTTCCGATCGCATATTCTTCTAATGCTACTTTCTGTCGTGGAGATTGATGGTGTTCAGCATTCTTGCATATGCTGCTAACGCTGTATTGTGACATTCCTTTACCAATCATAGCCTCAACTCATCGAATTCCAGCTTATATACCTTTCCTCGATATTATACCCTCCCATGCTGCTCCCATCATTCTGTGATTTCAATTTCTTTCGACACTCTCTGTAATCAGATTGCTTCTAAAATTTTACCGTATAGTGGTTCCATTATATATGCAGTTGCAAACAGTGCACAAAGAGAAAGATAGCCCTGAGTGAGTGGACGGTCCGCCAAGAAACGCAATTGTTCTGGTACGATCTGGGGCTGTACCACCACCTGATCCATATTGTTTAATCTTCCTGCACCCCCCTCTGGGACTTCTTCAGGCCTGATCGTCAAAGCATTTGCTTTGCCATTTGATTTTCCTAGGCTGTAACAATTATAGAATCAAGAGAGGATAAAAACTCGAACCATCGTGCTTGTCTTAGATTCAATAACCTCTCTGTCAAGCAATAGTCAAGGTTGTTATTGGTCACTCAACATTTGAAGGGGGTGTAGCACCCCTCCATATTCCAGTATCTTTGCTTCAAGTGCTTTAATAATAGCCATCAGTTCCTTATTGTATATATCGTATTTGCACTCAGCTGGTGTCTGTGTCTTTGAGTAGTATGCCAAGGGGTGAAAACCCCTTCATCATCACACTGCGATAATATACCCACAGAAATAGAATTGAATGCATCTGTTTGTATAACAACCTCCCTGTCATGATTAAAGAGTCACAATGCCAAGGCTGATCTAAGGGCAGTCATGATTGTTTCGAAAGCCAACTGTTTTTCTGATTCCCATTGAAATGGTCAATTCTGTCTTATAAGTCCTATCCAAGGCTCAGCTCTCTTGAAATACTTAGGAATGAACCGTCGATAATAATTGCAAATCCCAAGGAACTGTTAAATATCATCCAGATTGTTCAACAATCTATTTGCTGTCTTCTTCTACCAACTCCGATTCTCGACTGTTTCTACCTTATCCTTTTACATTGAAATCCTCTATGTTGATATAATCAAGCTTAGATACTTAATAGAGTCTTTATGGAATTCACATTTCTCTCACTTCAAATACAATTCTGCTTCCAACAGGGGATATATCACCCACATTCCATGTTTGTTATGCTCTTCCTTGGAGTTACTGTAGGTCAAAATATCATCTAAATAAGCCACTGAAAAGTCATTGAAGGCCTCCGATATGGCAGTATTGAGGTACCCTACCAAATCAGCCGCAGTATTTCTTGTGCCATATTGCATAACCATGTGTTCAAATAAGCCATATCGAGTTTGGATGGTTACCTGATGTGCATCCCATTCTTTGAGTCAGACAAAGTAATCAGCCCCTCAGTTATCATGCCTCCCATATATCCTGGCTTCTCGAAGACGGTGCGGTGGTTCCCCTAGCAAGGGGCGAGGACACCGATTCTTAACAGTTTCGCAATTTATCTCCCGCTAATCAATGCAAAACCAAACATTGCCCACTGGCTTCGTTGCAAACAGCACCAATGCCACAAATGGTGAAAATGACTGACAGATCAACCCTTTTGACATATTTTCTTCTAGTCATTATTCAAAAACAACCAAATCTGCCTTTAACATCAAATGCAATCATCCCTGACTTGGTGTCTCGTCCTTTTTCAAGTGCATCTCATGGTTGGTATCTGGTCAATGTGAAGGAATCTGGTCAGTTATAACCATCCTGATCTGCATGAAAAACTCATGATACTGTTTAGCCACAATGTCCTCCAAGGGTCTTTCCTTCAGATCCTGTACTTTAATTGCATTATTGATATCATATAGTGATGCTTGAAAGATAGTTGACTTTCCATTTTTCACTATCCCAAAGGTAGAAGACTGTTTAGGCATCACAATAGTTTCCCGAAATGTTCAATGGGGTTATATTTTTGATTGAAATATATTGACTTCTAGAGAATGAACTGGTTCTGGGAGTACCTCCGGTTCTCCTGGTAAAGTACCTGAGGCATTGTGACCATGGGTGATGCAGTATTGTGACCCAAAAGTCGATGTGTTTGACACAAACCGAACTGCCACATCGTTGAATTGTAACTGGGGGATCCCCAGGATAATAGGATAATGTCCTAATCTTACGATGAACATAAATCGTTGGACTTCATAATTCTGAATTTCCATTATGACTGTGGCAAGATGTGTAATATCCCCTGACTTGATAAATATTCCATCCATAACGTCAACATGTCAATAGTTTTCTAACTTCTTCGGTGATATCTGATGATCATGGGCAGAGTCTTGCTCCATAAATGCAATGCCATTAACCCCACAACTGAGTAGTGCATGCGTCGGTATTTGTTAAACATTTACAGTCAATGGGCAAGTTATAACCAAGTATTTCACATCCATTGATCTTTCCAATACCTCCACCTTGCTAACTGAAAGATGCAAAATTCCAAAACATTTCAAATCATTTCAAACAAAACTTTTCCTAACAAACAAAGAGCCTGTTTTCTTGCTGCACACACTGCTGCTCTAGGCTTAAACCCACTACATTACACACAGCATGTAGCCACAAAGCTTTTCACCCTCTCGTCTGCCGAAATACTAATTTTGCCTACTCCATGATCCATTGGTGCATGTCCAGTATACCGAGCTAGAGTTCCAGCGAGAGCTGCTGCCGGGTCTTCCGGGTGTGTCAGGCGTTTTGGAGAAGAGGTAAAACCTATCACACCTTCTATTTTCTGTATGGCCTTCTCTGTCTTGTAACGGGCGGGGTCGGGCGCAGGTGATATGGATGTTGCAGGACTAAACTCGAAGTGCGTATCGAGGGACAAAGATCAGAATATATTTCCAAAGTCGTACTATTGCTTGCTATACAAGAGAACGAGTAAAGAGAGAAGAAAAGGAAATCCTCCAACACCATCAACACTCTCTTTATATACAATTCGTCTGCCACCCTCGAACCATTCTCCATGCTCCG
>Ga0307515_10001317_pt1 | contig 56355 bp, 56 predicted proteins | sample 17_EM_MG_FD_194513 | JGI IMG/M metagenome (GOLD analysis project Ga0307515, IMG submission 194513) | Populus trichocarpa ectomycorrhiza microbial communities from riparian zone in the Pacific Northwest, United States - 17_EM | ecosystem: Host-associated > Plants > Roots > Unclassified | place...
GATGAAGCGGGTTAGGGCTTTCGACTTTGTGACGACTTCAATCACTGATATTGCTAACGTACATAAATAGTGATTCAGACGTGTTGGGGTTCAGGTTTTCTGCAAAACATGAAATTTTGGGGTTCTAGCTAGAGTATCACCAGCTGTCTCGGTTTTGGCTTGTAGTGACGGTCCATATATAGGTCTACTTCAGAGCTGGTCATGAAACATCACTCACAGATTCCTGAGCTATCACTGTTGCATGTGTACTTGGATCCTGAGTCTCAGCACCGTCTGATGTCTTGTATGAGAATGAAGACTTGTATGAAGATGGTGGCTGTATGAGGATATGCATCAGGACCAGGGTGATGCGTCTCATGTCAGAGCATACGCATACGCATATGGAAGATTGTACATATACGGGCCTTTGGCCCTCGAGATAAAGACGATCAATCAAGACAATCAACAAGTCAATGAAGCATCCAAAGTAACAATCACGGGCCGGCCGGAAGGGAGTTCCTGCCGTAGTTACCGAGGCCCCGAAAAGAAACATGTTGTCCACAACTTCTAGGAAAGTTAGGCACCAAAGGTTTTGAGGCGGGGCCAGGGAGCATGGAGATACACAGGTTGTTTCTCATAATGGCAGCCTTGTCGTCACCGTTTGTGCTGCGCATCTACTCGCGGCTGGGGTTTGGAGTGGTAATGCAAGCGCCACCAATCAAGTACTTAATCTTTAGTCTGTAGATGGCATTGAATAGAGTAGAGTACTCTACAGTGGGGAATGAAATGGGCGAAGCGGCTATAGACTACTTACTTAATCTTTTGGTGGCGCAGTACTCAAAACAGCAATGAACATAACGAATCGGTGGCCGATGTTATCGTTCTGGGTATGTTCACCCACTCAATCAAAAGTAATCTTCTTTCCTTGGGGTTTCATCATCGCGGCCGCAACTTGAGCCTGTTTCTCCTTTACCTTCCTCGCCGCCTCCCAACTTGGATGCAACGGTCCCTCCTGCGTCTTCTCCCCAGCAGATTCCTTCTTCGCAACTCTCGCCTCCTTTCTTTCTCTCTTCTCTTGTGCTTCCTGTTCTTCCTTCTGCACATGGTGAGCCCGCTTCCCAAACTTCTTCGCCCACAGCGCTCTCCGCGCCTGCTGTCCCATCCTGTTTTTCCGCTCCTTCTTCTCCGGCGGTCCCTTCTTCTTGCCCTGCTTCTTGTACCAGTCCACATCCGGATCCGAGTCCCCGCCGGAAACGTAGCCGGACATGAGAGAAGGCAGGAACTGTGATGTCACTACGGGGACCTTAGGTTTCTTCTCCTTTGGAGGTACAACGGCAGAAGTCTTTTGCTTCTGTGTTTGTGGTGGTGGTGGTGGGGGTGGGGGTGATGTCGTCCTTGAAGTAATTGCTTCGTCTCTTTCATCGTCGGCATCGGCGTCGGAGCCAGACCACTCATCGTCAGTCCTTTCGAGCTCATTGTGGGCGTCTTCATCATCATCTTCCGAATCAGATGCGCCTATGCGATTATCAAAGTCGGTGAAGTCGGTAGATTCCGGATTCATAATCCGCTCCCACACCTCGTCTTCTCTCATCGCCACCTCGCTGTCGCTCGTAGCATCCTCAGGTGTGTCAGAAAACCCCATAAACTCCTCGGTCTCCTCCACAACGCGGTTACCGTCGCTGAGTTCTACTGAATGCTCACTTTCTGCCGCCGGCGCTTGCACACTTTCGCCAGCCTTAGCCTTCTCCCATCTCTCCTTCAATTTCATGAGCGTAGCATTCTCCTCCCCTTCCCCACTTTCCTCGACCGCCGCCTTCTCCTCCCGCCCCTCATCGTCCAAACCCATAGCCGCCTGCACACATTCCACTAACCCCGCAACCGCATCTCACAACTGCCGCGCCATACAGCCTCGAAACTACATTCATACGCGCCCTCTCACCACCCTCCTCCACAGCAGGGATCACCAACTCCGGTGGCCACAATGAGATGGCAACAACGTGTTTCCGTTTCGCGATTGAGCGAAGCACATGTTCCTGTGCGAGCGCATTGATCTCTTCAGCGGATAGCGCCTTCACCGCCGTCAGCTCCACCTCCAACTTTGAAACCGTTGCTGCCGCCTGGGGAGAGGACCGCGCGCTCTTGAGTCGCTTGATTAGTTTGCGCGTTTCGAAGGTTTTCGCATGTTTTAGCGCGCGGAAGACGGTTTTGGTCCGCTGGCTGACGCAGGAGATGACTGCGACGTGGACGGTTTGGATTGCGCGGGGGGGAAAGCATGGTCGGGGGAGGAGGTGTGGGGTTTGGTGCGCTTTTGGGAGGTGGGTGAGGGAAAGGGGTTTTTGCGTTTGGGTGCCATGGGATGTGAAGTTGGAGATGGTGGAGATATTTTTTGGCAGGGATTTGCGCATTGTGTGGCGGTGGCCGTGGCGGTGCGGGGAGTAGCGCGATGATAATGAATATCCGTCCGTCGTCATGAGCCATCACTCCATGTATAGGAACGGGTATCGTTTACCCGCCATTGAAAGCTATACTGTACAAATTCATAGTATTTGATATACATCAGAGACGTTAGCAGTAGACTACTATCACTTGGCTCGGACTTGGTGCCCAGATGTGGTTCAAACAGCCGTCTAAATTAAGTGTGGAGACTTGGACCTCTGCTCGGTATCAAGGTGAGATGGGGTCCGAGAAACTTGATATCAAGTTCCAAGGCATAATAAAACTATTTTGGTATTTTGAGGGGTTCTTCAGTTCATCTGATGTCGTCGGTAGCACAACAGCTTGCATCCGTGGCAATGTCACATATCTCATAATAGAAAAAGTATCCACCATTTTGCATCCTTCCAATCCCAGTAAGTGGCTTCTGCGGGAAGAGAGGGCTCCACCACAACTACATACCCGTTCATACCCCGCCATGTATGTAATCTATATATATTTTTATGCATGCAGCCGACCGTTTTCTTCCAGAAGCTACATATGCATCTCTTATTCGCGTCAAGCCACGTACGTACAATGAGGGATTACTAACGGTCGAGATGGATATGGCCGTCTGGATTGTAGGTCACGACGACGAGGCTGAATTTCTTATGTGCATTGCTCCTGTGATCCTCCGTGACTTTCTTCGGCGGAGCCCTTTGAACTCCGTGTTGTTGATCCGATGAATCTATCCTAACATCAGCACTTCATGATCAGTAACTTTCTCGTGTCATAGCCTGCCAGCCCCCATGAGTAAATACGAACTTTCAATTGTCATCATTGCCGAACCGGACACAGCATCTTCCTTCCTCCCCAAACAGATTGATAGTCAACCCCATGCCATCCTCGATCAACCGATTCGACAAGACTAAAACAATGACGGAAGATGCCCGGGCTCAACTGAAATCCCGTCCCCGTCTCGTCTCCAGTTCGGAACGTCGTCCCGGGGCTTTGAAGTGGAGTCCCGGCGGTACCCCGGGTGTGGTAGTTACGTCTCGTGGTGGGAGTAATATCAACGGCCAAAGATATGGAGATTTCATGCCCTTCATGATTTAAAAAAAGTTTCTAAAGATATCATGATTTACTTTGCATCGAGTCTTGAACTGATAATGAGGGCGTTTGTACAGGAAAATTTGCGTTGCCATACGTGGATCCCGATGTGGGATTTATTTACTGCACTCGAGGGCGATATAAGGTAATTAAAGACTAATAACTGCGTAGAGAGATTGTCATTAGAATGAACTCGGAGCCCAGCACTGACAAGAATTACTGCCACCCCCGTCATTAATTGTCACCCACAAGTCCTGTGCCCAACACTAAGGGAGTCGGAAATGTATCTTTCAAGCCGTTTCCCCATGTAAATCAAAAATAAAAAAGCACATATTACGGTAATAAAGACATCAGAGCATGTCAAAACACCTCTCAGTACCTCTTAGCAGCTAGAATGCTTTCCCCTGTGCCCTTTCGGTTTGTAACTTTTTGAGAGCTGTACTCCCACAAAACGTACTTTAAATCGGTTACATCCTACAACTGTCAGCGCAGCGTGTCTTTCTACAGTTGCCTTTTCAACTCCGGATCCGCATCAAGAATGCCTTTAACTAGTACCTTCAAACATTTGAACCAAAATGCCAAGGCACCGTTTGTGAGCGGAAAGGCAGTTCCTTCCGTCTACTCCATTCCCGCCACCACTCCTACCGCCACCATCGCCGGAAGTCGAAACGCATGCTCCCCAGACAACCTTGCATATGCTGAGCCCCAAACAGCACAGCAGATGGTAGCAGCCTCAGCCATAAGGACGTGAGCGGCAGTGGGCGAAGTAAAGGGATTCAGAAGATGTAGGACGAATCTCGCTGTGTTGTACGTTGAGCGCACGGACTGACAGTCACTGTGGGAAGAACTTCACCCAAAATGGATATAACATGGCATGGGGAGAAAAGGCATGGGAAATGGCTCCATTATAAAGGCACCGCATAATTCCACTTATCGGTGCCTTTTGTTCGCATATAAAGAACCCCTAACCCAATTCTTGCACTTAAACGCCTTTATTTTTGGTGCACGAAAAGGCTCTGAAAAGTGCCTTTCCTGGTGCCTTTAAAAAGCAAATTCCGACTTCTTTAGAGGCACACTGCCATCCTTATCATCAGATGCAGAAGCAGGCGGTACATGCACCTTGACCTTGAGCCTGGCCGCGTGGTATTGGATCAACAAGTTATAGAGCTACTTACCCGTCCCGAGAAAGCCAATTCAGGTAGATCTAGACATCTCATAGACCATGTTCTTTTGATATCACTCGGCTTTTATTTGCAGTAAAAAAGCTCTTAGTTCGTTGTATGGAAATATAGCATTCCACTTAAGCTTTTGAGGCTCCTCTACTTCAGCAAGCCTGTCCTGTCCCCATGTACAACCCCAACGTCATAGGAGTCACGTACGAAAACCCCGCCGAGTGCTTATCCATGAACTTGCGACATTGTCTATATGTCGAGAACTGCAGCACTCACCCCGCAACGTGCAAGAACTTGATTACATTCACCATTATCATACCTATCCAGTCCATATACACCACTCTCCCCGCGTTACACCCCCTTGATAACATCCGCCGCCTTCTCCGCCACCGCATAAACCGTACTCGACAGGTGCGTGCCCGGAATAAGCGGGATAACACTGGCATCAACAACCCTCAATCCCTTAACCCCATACACCCTCAACTCACCATCCACAACTCCCCCCATCTCCCGCCTCATCATGGGACAGCTACAACTCGGATGCGCAAAACTCGGCCTCAAAGCACGTCTCACAAACGCCTCAAGGTCGGCCTCAGCGCCGGGACTAGTCTCAACGGGTGAAACCCCCGCATCCCCTTGCTCGCCATAAACCTCCGCGCGTATCTAATACTTTCGATTATGATTCCCAGATCGAGGGGATGCGAAAGTGTGCTGTGCTGCACGATGGGTGCGTCCCACAGACTGCTTGATGCGATTTCTACATACCCTCGTGACAGCGGTTTCTGCAGTGCGATTGTTGGCACGAGTCCCGCACCGACTAGGAATTCGTCTACGGCGATGTCGTGGGTGGCGAGGGCGGAGAGGAGGATCCGTTTCTGAGCGTTGAAGCCCGCGAGAACCGCGGGTGGGGTGGAGGCACGGAGGTGTGAGGGGGATTTCCAGGCGGAGGAGAGAAGGGATTTGAAAGTATCTGGTGCGATGAGTGGGAGCGGGAGGAAGGATGCTGTGTTCCCGGCACTGTTGGTGAATGGTCCGGTGTGTTTTAAATGGTAGAGGGCGAGCATCTCGGCCCTGTAGGTGGCGTTGAGGGACAGTTTGGATGGATTGATGTCGGCGAGGAGAGTTACGTTGTAGCCTAGGGTGATCACGGAGTGATCTTGGAAGTTGGAGCCTACACTGGGGAGGTCTTGGATAACGAGGATGTTGTGGGTTTGCAGCAGTGCTTTGGGGCCGATGCCGGAGAGCTGGAGGAGCTTGGGGGTGTGTAGAGCCCCGGCGGCAATGATTACTTCCGCTTTGGCTAATACTTTCTGAGGTGTGGCGTTGGCGCCGGCAGAGAACTATATAACTCAGCGTTGTCCAAACTCGGCGGAGTCCAAACTCGGCGGAGGGGGAAGATACGTACAATTACGCCAGTTGCCTTTTTCTTGTCTATAAGAATCTTGGTGACCTGCTTCTGTGTAACAAGGTGGTAGTTCTGTCTCGGCGCAGAGGGCTCATAATATGCAGTCTTTGCATAGGAGCGCGTCTCGTCTCTGGGGTCTAGGGAATTGGGTACCCAGAACGCACCGATGGCACGTCCATTGCTACCATCTCGTGGAATATTGATACCAAAACTCTTCATAGCACGCATGATCGTTTCTACAAATCAAATAGCAGTAATTAGAAGAGAAGACAAACTGTAGTGGAGGAGGGGTTTAACATACTCAACTGCGGGTACATAAAGGGGGGATATGAAACCTGCACTGGGCCACTGCTTCCGTGTGTTTTGGGATCATATTCAATACCAAGTTCCGGGTCTGGCGGGTGGTAAGTTTCGCTCTGTATTCATTAGCACATACCCAGACGAAGCACAGAACACATTCCACCTTTTTGAAGTACGGCTCCAAACCCTCCCAATTCCATCCCTTATTTCCCAGCTTCTCCCAATTGTCATAATCCCTCTTTGACCCTCTGTCGAAAAACATTCCATTGATTGCCGTACCGCCGCCCACCACCTTGGCCGACGGAACATAAAACGTATTGTTGTTTAGCCCAGGAATTTTCTGAGTTTTGATTGCCCAATCATATTTCAATCCGGCGGTTCCGAGTAAACCGGGTATCAGGACTTCCTCTTCTTGATCATCAGGTATGCTAGAGACTCAGGCGTCAGGAGTTTATAAACCCCACCGAATAACTGTTGAATGGGGCGCAATTACAGGATACCAGCTTCGATGACAAGTACAGATTCTAAGGAGCGTCAATGCATGTCCAATTGCTATAGAATGGTCGGGTAGCTACTCTTCGGATCCTCAGACAGCCGATTCGCAACCACCAGCCCAGAGGTACCCCCGCCGACCACAACATAGTCGTAAAAAGGCCGCAGGTCTTCTTGGCGCTCGGCGGCAGTTCCAAGGAAAGGGGCCGCATTGGTGAAAGGGAGCAGCAGTGCGGCGGTAATAAGAATAATGAGTGAACGAGGGCACATAGCTGCTGCGGTTGGGGATGACCAGGCGGAATCTGATGGGGAGGGCGGCGTATAAATATTCACCCTGTAGCTGGCATGGGCTCAGTCATCGGGTAGGTATTCCAGCGAGCATTTTGGACCCAGACTCTTGCTATACGTTCCATCAGGTGAGGTGATATCGTGGGTAATTAAAGTGGGCTGCCTTAAAGTGGCTGTCTGTTGATTAATCCATCTCTACGTATTTAAGTAGCTAGACCGCGCTCTGCATGCCTACAGTGCATGCGCCAACTGGTTCCTGCTTTAGCTTGCTTCCGGTGAAGGCGGATAGCAATACGCCATACTCGTACATATATAGAGTACAAGTATCGACTCTATACGGCGTTCAGCCTTAAAACAAGCCGGGCATCAATAAAGCCTAAATGATCCTGCCAAGCAACATCTGTTGCTGCATCATACGGATGCAACGCTGTGCCGGTACCGTACTTTCCTACCGCGTGAACAAAGCATCCTTCAATACCATGATCTCCCTTCACAACTTCAACCCTCTCAGCAGCATACTTTCTAATCCCAACTCATGGTCAGTCACTCACCCTATTCCGACAACCTGTTCCCCGGTGCAAGCTACACTCGGAAGAGGAGAGCTGAAGTGAAGCCTACCAAGAACCAAGATGGTGTCGTCGAGCCGTCGTCGGACATACTGTACTATATTCCACCCCATGAGTACTGCAAGTACATCCCCACTACACGATACACACCCGGGGTAAGATCTATCTTCTGTCAGGCTCTCCCCATAGCAAAGCATACAACAGAACCGACAGTGTGTGCCATCGTTTGGCTTGAACTTCGATATTAAATTAAACTTCATCTTTGCCTGCAATCGACTTTATTATATTACAAGCCTTAAACATTCTGTGCATAAATAAAGGCTAAAACGCGGTCCCTGCAACACACACCCAATGATATGTAGCGGACTGGACCGTCATGTCGGGCGCGGGCTATAACAAACTTCGTTATAAGCAAAAAAAAATTTCTTCAGCGATGGATCCTTACCGGTGCACCGAATTCATCACCTTGCACATATATCTAATGAATAAAGTACGGAGCCCGATATCTTGCGATGCGACTGTACTTTACTTATGATACCTACACTAGTAGTAGAAGGAACTGCTTGCTGGTAGTAGTCTCGAACGTGGTGGGTGCTCCCCTGTAGGAGACGAATTTACTTCACCGGTGACAGCGGGTATGCTACAGTAGGGCAAATATACCTTCCACAGCTGCAGTACTAACAGAACAATCTCCGTTCAACATCAACATCCCCCACAACCCACCCCATAACAGTTATGCAACTCACCCATATGTATTCCAATGGTATCCCGAACCCATCATCAAAACAAAGCAGATCGACAAAACACGACAAACACACAGGCAAAAAGCACAAACGTTAACATAGTCGCACCTATAAGAAAGACGCAGAACCCGAAAAAAAAGTCCATGCAGAATATGCAAAGAAGCCAAAAGCAAGTCCCTATAATACCCCCGAAAGCAGAAAATCGTGGAGATATACATCATATAGTTATCGTAAACCCCATAAAAACAAAAGAGGACAAAAAAGTTCCAGTCCAGATACTAACTCCAGCCAAAGAAATGCCACGCTACAAAAAGAACTCCGTGGAGCCGCACTGCTCGCAAAGGTTCCACATAGGTAGATAGCAATCCAGAAATCCCAAGAAATCCCCACGCAACGCAACGCACGCTGTAAGTCGATATACCCATAAGCACCGAAACAATATAAACCAAAAAGCCAAAGGTATCCCACACGCAAAACATAAAGAGCACACGCCACACCACACACTAACCCAGCACATTCCACATAAACCACTCAACTGTTCCACCCGACCCCGACCAGCCCCGGCTGTTGCTGTTGCTGCTGCTGCTGTCTTTGCCGCTGCTGGCTAGCCCCCTGTCTTTCGTTGTTCTCCTTTTCGTCCATCTTCTTCCTCTTCACGATCTCCTTCGACAACGAATCCAGACTCTTGCCCTGCCTCCACTCCTCAATAGCCTGCACTGCTTCCCATTCCTGCCGTCCTTTATTAATCTGTTTCTTGACTTCTTCGATGATGACTTTTCGCCTGGAATAGAATTTGCGCTCTGCTGTTGACGAACGCCATTTCGGGCCGTATTGGGACTCGAGGGAGACTACGGACGGGCTACCCGTTAGGCCCTTTTCCCACTCTTGCCACAGATCGGCGACGCTCTTGATGGAGCGCGATAGTCTGTAGAAGGGAGTTTCTTCTCGACCCGGTGAGGCGGAGGAGGAGGTTGGAGAGGTGTTGTTGCGGGCTGTTGATCGGCCTGGGTTGTTGACGGGGTTGGGGTTTGGGTATAGTGGTGGGGTGGAGATAGGGAGAGGGGGAGAGTAGGGTGTTGGGGGATTGTTACTGTTGGTGAGGCCAACGGAGAGCGGATCGGGATTTGAGGTTGCTGCAGGAGGTTGCTGCATAGATCTGGTGTTTCCTAGTGTACCAGCGTGTGGGTTGTGATGGGGAAAGGAGACTAAGAATAGCATGCCGTCTTTGAGGAAGTGGGGTAGCATTGCCCGCGCAATAGTGTCGCCGCGTAAATTCATCACTTTTGGATCGCCATTTTTCTGGAACGTAGTTTGGAGGGCGGAGATGAAGGTCTATATCAGTCAGTAGGGTGAGAGGATAGACGACACGGGGGAAAATCCGTACCTCCCAGCTGTTGCATAGGGGAACCGCAAATGTCTCCGTTCCGCCTTCTTCCCTTACTCGCAACGAGGGAAGCACCTCCTCTTCTCGAGGTGTGTCTACCAATGTTGTAGAAGATGCCGATGACATCCCACCACCTCCGCCGCCGCCTCCCAGCCCAACAATCCCGCTAGTGATATGGACATTCGCATGCGCCACCGGGGGACTGCGGTAGCTCTGCTGTTGCGGCTGCTTCTGCCCAGGCTTCACAGCGGCTTTCTGCCCCCCCGCTCCTATATACGCACCGTTTGTCGTTGCATACTTCGACACAACCCCGCCGTTTCCTCCACCTCCTAGTCCTCCCCCGACTCCATTGGGTTGTTTCATCCCCGTCACACCCATCCCCACCTGCTGTGCATTTTGCTGCGCCTGTGCCTGTGCCTGTGCTTGGGCCTGTTGTTGCTGCTGTTGTTGCTGCTGCTGCTGCTGTTGTTGTTGTTGCTGTGCCTGTTGCTGTTGAAGGTATGCCTGGTGCTGTGCCGCAGCTCGAAACTCTTGCCCCCCTCCGACGACTGCTCCGACCGAAGAATTCGAGCTCTGAGTCCGCTGTCTCTTCTGGGGGCGGGTGCTGGCTATAGAGGGCTGGCTCTCGCCGGAGGAGGTGAGAGTGGGGAGGAATAAGCCGTTGGGCGAAGCACCGGAACCGTGGGGGGACGAAACAGGTTGGGGTGGGTAGGACGGCATCGCTTGCCAGCTACGTAGCAGCTAGTTAGCTCGGTAGTGATCTTGAAACGACGACCACGACGACGGAAGGCGGGCGGGCGGACGATATCTCGGGGGCGGGGTGAGGTGAAGTGAGAAACGAGACGAGGGTGCGTGGGCGGTTGGGCGGTTGTTGAGACGAGACGAACCCTCCGGTGTCGAAAGCAGCTGGCAGCATCTGATCTTTGCGATCGCAACCCACTCACACACCCACCGCAATGTGGCGCTTTTTTTTCTCGCAGACGCAGGCGATAGGCGCCCGAATGTCAGTGGCGCTTGGAGGGGAATGTATAAAGCCGCGAGAAAAGAAGAATCCGAAGAGATTGTAGGTTCGCAATCTGGTCTGTTAGTTGCGGTTGCTTAATCCTAGCTTTTTGCGACCCATGACAAACCGTCATACATTGTCACTCGTGGCTTTTTTTCTACACTTTGAATTTGGATATAAGGGCAAGTACAAACCGTCGACATCCAGTCGGAGTGCACATGCGATGCCTGGCATTTGAAGAAATAGAGGCACAGTCCCAGCGCGCGAATCGTTTGTTCCATCTCTTCCGCCCCATTTAACCTTACTGTGAGATTACTAGGTAAGCTTTCCAAGGGTCACTTTGCTTCCACTGATAAACACCAAACTCACTCCACAAATGATAGACAAAAGACCCAATACAATGATGTATACCAATACACCTGTATGAAACAAACAGAAAAAGAACTCCATAAACATCTACAGACGGGCAATGCTCCCATTGACGCCAAAACCCACATCCGATGGTAATACCAATACCAAAGACCAACCAAAAACCCCAATAGCAATATTCAGGCGCTGTCCCTTTGAGCCATGGGCACGTTATCCTCGCACCTTTTCATTATGATACTCACTCCGTATTCCTGCCTCTTTCTTTAACCTCGCTATAAGCGCGCTATTCCAGCGATACCAACCACTTCCACCTCCGCAGCTACCAGGCTTTGGCACACCCCATAGCAGAAACCATTGCCAGAACCCTCCCCCTAAGGATTCTTTGAAGTTTTCGTATGTGCTCTCCAGCTTCCATGGGTTTTCTCCACGTTCCGTTTTCACAATGGCGAAACATTTCTGCTGCTCTCCCCCTGTTGGATTGGGCGGTAGCCATACACGAATAACATTGGGCCTGTAGCCATTCGAATCGAGAGGGGAAGTAGGTGGTGGGTAGGGGTCGTGGATTGCGAGCTGGTAAACTTTTGTTTTGACTGAAAGGGAGTCGATTGTGCTGACGTTGCCGACGATTAACTGTGTCGTTGAAAAGGTCATGCCAGCGGTGAAGATACCAAAGATTGCAGCTCTACAATGCCAAATTAGCAGCAGACCGCTGAGAAAGGGGGCAGCATCAGCGTTAGGAGATAGAGCTAGCAGATAGAGCTGGCAGAATAGTTCAGTAGTAGGGGACGTACAATACAATAATTGATATCCACTTCCCATCCACTCCTAGGCCTTTGTTGCTTCGTTCATGTATTAAAACCGCCATGACCACAAGTAAGAATGTACAGTAAAACGCGCCGTAAATGACAACTTGATAGAAATACCGGAAACTAGTTTCTGCCACTACACCCCCGACCCTTTAATTCACTTAGCAATGTCCTTGTCCCACGATATTGAGTAACATACCAGGGACAAAAATGATCCATTCTCATCACACAACGTCCCACCTCTGAGCAGTGATGCGATCTGTCGGGTTTCCAACAGTCACAGGTTGTACAGTACCGGGGAAGTCCATCATTTTCGCACACAAATATCTCTTTGTCGAGGAATTCCCTTAGGTTTGTAAGACTCGTGCTAAGTTTCGGTCGAGCGGGGATCCAAGCATTGTATGGGCGGCCTTGGGTTTGGCTCTCAGCATTTGTTGTTTGTCGAGACGAATGAGGTTGAGTTTGTGTATTTGACATCGACGTTCGCGACGCTGCTGGAGCAGATGGACCTGGATCCTTTGCCGGGGGTGGGGGTTGAGGTAAAGGCGGGCCGGCGCTCGGAGGTGCTTCAGAACCAGCAACGACGATAGATCCACCAGCTGCTGACGTAAAGCCAGTTTCCAAATCCTCGTCCTCACTGACAGTGCCATCCAATTGCGGCTTTTCTCCGGTCGCCTTCGATTTTCTAGCTCCAGGTCCCTTTCGCACGTAACCGGGGTTTACAGTGAGCGTCGCTACTATTCGGAGATAAGACGCCAACAGCAATAGAAGTATGGTAATGTATATCCCAAGGAGCACACCAGCTGTTGCCGTTCGTTTCTGTTCGATGAGAAGATAGCGTACTAATAGGTAGTATTAGCTACAGTTAGTTGAGGAAGGCTGTCAAATAAGAACAACGAACGTACCGCAGACGAGTGACAGAAATACCCAAGTCGCGTAGCCCACCATGCCAACCATAGCCAAAGGCATAAAGTATGCGACCCATAAGTTGAGGGTTCGACGGTGCTGGCCCATGACGGCTGGATGTCCAAGCTGTCTATGTGTGGAGGAATTGGGAGTGGAGTCGAAGCCCCCCTCGGAGTGGAAGCTTGCTTGGGACCAGCAGCAACGGCCGAGCCAATGCATATGACTAATCCGGAAACATCCAGCAAGGTATTTAAGGTTAATATTTTGCTAGCCCTTAACCTGATACCACAGCTCTGAGATGAAGGATGAAGGCATGATAGTCAGTAGATCTTTGAGGCAGGAGATACTCCGTCGGCTCCAAGATTGTTGAATCTGTTGCGATCATGTTTTCGGGCCATGGATGTAAGGGGCCGGAGATTGGGAGCTCAGCCGCGACAGAGTCTTGTTGTGATGAACGCTACTCGAATGAACTGAATTGCAGCTTCTTGGTTGTTACTCTTTAAGTTTTAATCATGGTGGCAGTTTGTAGGGTATGACTGATGGAACGGAGAGAGGATTTTTAGAGGTTCCGATTGCGAAAGGGCCTACCTGCAGCATAAATCTTCAAAACTAGCTTGTATACCGATCTCGATCCTCTCTAACTGACTCCAGGCGGCACAGTGAGCAATGCGGTTTACTGGTAAACTTCAATAAGGGTGACTTCGCGGATGCATATTGTTTTATCCTCACCAATTACAGTCCCAGGCATCTGTCATACGGCAGCCGTGGACAATATTATCTCTTCGTAATTCAAAGAAAGCAATAGAGAGGATTCACCCCACATTCCCCAATCGCACTAGCATATTCTATAAGCCAATCGCTCTCATTCCTACAAATCAATTCCGTTAACCATCCTTGGACAATCATGCTCAGTCATATATAGTTTATCTTTCGGTTGTTGAAAATAATGGCGACAAATCTGTGGGTAGATAACTGGATAAAAAGACAACGAAGAGGAAGAGGAAGAGCAAGAGGAAGAGGAAGAAGGAAAAAGGAAGAGAACAAGAACAGGAAGAGAACAAGAACAGGAAGAGGAAGAGGAACAAGAGGGATGAAGATGGTGAGGAATGGTAATGCCAAGTCAATTTCTAATTTTGGCTTGGTGTCTCTGTATAGGCTAGGGTACTCGTCAGCACTGCTGTGGCAGAGCCAATCAAAGATTACCTCCCCTCCTCCCCTCACCCTCAAAACTTCGGCGAGTATTCGTTTTCTCTTCCGTATGCACTGCACTCGCATGGATGCAGGCTCACGACATCTGAACCTATCGCAAGATCTATTATCACAGACTTAATTTTCATTGGTCTCACTCAACTTCATCCCAACTTGAGATTTCAACTCTTCTCTTATTCTCGCCCATGTTCAACCTCAATGCAACTTAGCGACAATGCTTATCATGCTACAAAAATAAATCTGCGAAACTTCAGCCCCAGAACTTGGACGCCACCTCTACGTCCTAACCCAAGTAAGAAAGCACGAGACGACTCAAGGCATACTCTTAAGTTGCCAAAGATACTAAGTAGCTTACGATGGTGGTAGTCCCGGACTCTCTCGTCAGTCCAGAATGTTGCTAGGAGAAAGAAAGCCAATCGCTGGATTAAGAATGATCATCGTCAGATAGCTACAGGCTTCAAGCACGTTAATTGTCATACCTAGAAGAGATCGCCGTCATTGAGCCCTGCAGGCCCGATAGAGGCGAACCAAACACATGACATCTTCGACAGCCTCTATCCCTACGCCCACGTTTTCAGAACAGGACCGACGCCATACCCAAGAACCAGGTCGTCAACCTCCACTCCCTGCAAGCCCGAAAGCTATAGGGTGCTCTGCCATCTCTCTGCTAGAGATTTAATCGAGCAGGTCATATTGTATGGGGCTGTAATGTTTCAAAAACGGGCAGCAAAATATAGTCAGAGCTCTGAAGGGACGCTTGATGCCACGAGATCTGACCAAAATGCCTTTTGGTCAATCTGTTAGGTAGGAGAATCAAGCGACAACGACAACGACAACCCCATAAGCCCTCATTGCAGATCATACATACTCTTCCATGTGGAACGTGATGTAAGAGTAACCCGGTTCTAGAGAGCCCTGTACACACGGATATCGGAATATATTGAGCTTACATACTAGTAGCAAGGCAGATATGATTACGTGCGACAGGACATGAGGTATGTATTCCGTTCGGATCCATTCGTACTAATATGGCAATCACGACCAACTCACTGCTAAAGACACTAAGTGCCAGAAGTTTGACGTAGCACCGGAAGTCACTCACGTAAGCACTTTACGAGCCTGCTGCTCTTGCCCGTACGCCCTGTTTTGTTCTAAGAGCGCCGGAAATATGGGCTGATGGTGACCAGAACGAGATGAATTCATCTCTCAGAGCGTGATTTCATTTATACTCAACTCATTGATGGATCTCAACGTTCCGGCTGTTGTCAAGCTTATCATTTGAGGAGTCGTACAATATTTACTAGCAGTTGGTGATATTTTAGCCGCCCGACTGGACTGGCTCTGGTGTTGAATGTCTAGGTAGGAATGTTTTTCTGTCGCATAGAAACTAATGTTTGTGGTGGACCCTCAGTATTCTTCCTTAGGCGCTAAATCTTTCCAATTACTAAGTAAAGGCGGCGGTGGGCGCCTGGACGGTTGTTGGTTGTTGGTTGCGCTGCCTCGCTCAAACCAATGTTAACTAACTGTGTCTTAGGGGGGAAAGGTCACTCACTCAAGGGAACCAGTGACGGGTGACGGGCTGACAGCAAGGCTTTACGGCTGGGCGTGCGCATGAATAATAGAACCCGGACAAAGTTTGTCACTTACGCCAGTCCTTACAATACTACCTATTTTTGTCGCTGGGGCTGATCACCCCAAAACCTCTTGTTCGTCCAAAGTGCTCCTATCCGCGCTCTCTCGCTTCCGACACTAGAAAACAACGAACACAAACCGTGCAGGAGATACTAAAATTCCAACAATGTACCGCAATGGACGCATAGGTCCCTAACGCCAGTTACATAGCCGATATTAGCCCTTGGAGCGGTTCGAATATAGGTCTTGTACCCGCTTACAGCATTAGAGCAAGGCTCAATATTGGTGGTGTAACTCCGACTGTCTACATGCGTGCTCTCGCCCCCTCTCTTCGAGTTATGCTGACCGTTAGCCCAAAATCTTCGACAACATAGGACTGCGTTTTGGTGCAATACAATGCCGGCGGGTGGATCCGTGCTTTGCATCCAGACATTCACCATTTCCACCGTGTTGATGCGGACAATTCCCTAGCTGATCTCCATCGCCGCACACTCGAATTCTGCAACTTGGTGCGTCGGAGCAGCTCCCATACGCCGAACCGATGCAAAACAGAATACCAAACACTTCTATGTTAGGTCGACCGTGTACTGAGCACCGCTAGGTCCTAAGTACTTTGTGGTTAAGTTCTCGGAGCAGAAAATCCGGATATACGCCCTGTACGTTCAGCAGTGAGCACCTAGGAGGCTGGGTACCTTTAGTGTAGGGCTGAAACGTGCCGTGCACCGTACGAACGGAGAGGTATCATCTCTGCGAGGACCCGTTATTGCCTTGGCCTAGTGTCCACAGGGTACAATTTGCGTCGGCGGCGGTACTGATCGCGCCATGACCTCGTACACCTTAAGCCCCGCTCATTGAAGCTCACTATCTTAGTGTATGAGGCGCGTTCAAATATGCTTCTAGCTTAGGTAAAAATGCGTCGAATTTTGATCACCAACAGGGCGGCCGCGGGAAGGTTTTGATAAGGTACACCCAGGCAATGGGCAAGTGTGTGATTGCCCTGTATCAACTTCCGGTTGATTTTGATTCTTGGAACATCGGCTGCTGGGGCGCGAGGCACTTGCGGTCTCTTAACACAATGCGGGCATCGCGCCGCCGGGTTTTCTGCTTATGCCGTTGGAGATGCGCGCCGTTTCACTGAAGGCTGTAACTTGCTCTGGTCTCACTCAAGTGTTCTATGAAGGGTATGGATATGAACGAGGCCGGGACATTTTGGATATAAAGCCAACGTTCTGCGTCTTTGCTCTCACCATCCAACAGCTTCTACACACTCGAATACGCAGACGCATCCACATACACGCAAACCAGCAATAATCAAAGCATCCTTCAAACATCGGAAACCCCCAGTCCAACATGTGCGTTCAAGGGTCCCACGGTGCTGAGTGTGGTCTGAGTGTTAAGGGAATGGTATGCTCGGGTCCCCAGTCAATATGTGACAAAAATGCTAATGCATCTTGTTTTGTAGTCAATGGCTTCAAACTACCAAGCCTCAGGCAGCTTAGGTGGGCCGCACGGCTCTGTCTCCGATTCCACGGAACAGTCCCAGGGCACTTGGCGCTATGGGGAGCAAACAACTACTAGTGTTTTGTCAATGGCTCGACCTACTGTTCGCGGCGGCTCGTACGTGTGGTTCTGGCTCTGCTGCCAAGGTCGGCAAGGTACCACCGTTTACCACCACCCGGGCCCATTTCTCGTGGAAACCACACCCGCATGCACGGAGTGTGACCACATCCGGTGCGGCCGTTGCGAATTGAGACAAGAATGGGTACCCGATGATGTTGTGTGATTCGGCTCTTGGCTCATACAATCTGCTCTCGCTCGGTTTTTTTAGATGGTAGTTGGGTTTAGGTTTGGGTTTGTACGACGTCTTCGTGCGCCTGGCCTGCGTGATTGGTGATTGATGGTGCATTCTCATTACATAGCGATAATGCGCATGAAATGGTTATTACAGCCTAATGTCTTCTATTTCCCTTTGATTTGCTCTCCTTATTTATTGGTACCTCCCTTTGCTTTCTGCTTTCTGCTTTGTTTAGAAGTCCCTTGCTTGCTTATAGATCTTCCTTTGTTCTTTGATTTCCTCCCCTTATCTCTACATGACTGTGCATAGACTTGGATGGTTACGGTGTTCGGAGCTCACCCAAGGTTAGATTGAGGACCCTGTTTTTGCTTGCTTGTTGGAATTTCCTTCGCACTATTCTTTTTGTTGTTTTGCTTTTGGTTCGAGTTCTGCTTGAGTTTCTGAAGAAAATGGGGACTAGAAAAAGGTGAGAGACAGCCGGATAGAGAGTTTTAGATGTTTTATTGCCCTTTAGATAGAGTAGCTTTTATGATTAGAATTATGACGATTTTCATTCATGGGCTGTTTATTGATCAATTGGTGCAAAAGAGTGACTACAATAAGGCAGACGCAACCCTGAAGCCGGTGAGCTAACTTATAATTGTCATCGTGCTTACCAAAGCCGTTGAAGGATGTATAATCACAGGAGATGTCTGTTAAACAACACACACTTCATTGATCTATTGCTAGTTCTGATTTCGGTTTGAATGAGTTATTTAATACCGCCTCTGATGTAAAAACTTGCTCATCATACGCCCGGGCTTATCTAGAGTGTATTTAATATACGCCCTTTTATGCTGGCATGGAAAAAATTAAAAGGCAGCAGGCGGCATTGCATTTTATATTTGTTATTCTAGCCTTATCAGTCACCTTTCTCATGATTCGTACTTATTAACTTTTAACCCCCTCTTGTCGTTTAGTGGCTAGTCGATTACAGTTAGGAAATGCTGAATTGAGGTGCTCTCGTGCCCAGACTTTCACTTTTTCGCTAGCGCTGTGAAATTGCGAGTGAGGCAAAATTTTGTTTACAAGTTAGTATACGAGAGCAGAGAATTGAGGTAAAGTCTGATGCAGTACCGTAAATATATTTTGAAAGCTGACAGTGGCTAACTATCTTGGGTTAAGTCTCTACCAAATAGGTAGTTTAATTTACCTGTTTGCGCCCGAGACAAAATCTACCAAAAGTTTACCGCAGACGTCTAGACAAATAAACATTTCGCGCATTTTTTTAATGATTCTTCCCGGTTATATAAAGTAGAAAAATGTGCAAACGAACCAGACATCGTTGTTCGGGAATTCTGGGTTGTAAATGTGCTCTTTGAGAGACTAAGATAGTATTGCAAAGTGGAAATACGCTGGAAATAGAACTACGCAGTGCCTTTATACAAGTACCATTCAACGCCACGAAGATTGTCCCATACCATTTATCCCATACATTTCCCCACGTGCAGTTTTTATTTGCTGTTATTGTCGTACCATTTGCTAAGCCTTTTCTTTGTGAATTTCTGCATCTTTTTTCTCTGCGTCTTTTCCCCGTGAACTCCTCCGGGTCATTTCTCGTATGTCTTTTCTCCGTGGATTTTTCTGTGTTACTTTTCTCTGTGCCTTTTTTCCTCAGGCAGTTATGTATTTGACTAGAATTATATCCCCCTGTGTCATTCCTCCGAGTCAATTTCTCCATAGTCTTTTGCAAAAGGAATCCTCAAAAAGGCATCTCCAACATGTAATGTGGTGCAAAAGCACTTGTTACGATGCTGGTGTGTTAAAATCTTTAAAGAACTTCGTCGCCTTGAAAAGCACAGAGTGGAAGCACCACTAGAAGCACGTACTTGTCATACTCGTCCAATTTTCAAGTCTCCGGACACCCCTGTATTGATTAGATGACACTGATAAGATTAGATCTTATTAGGTTGTTATCGAACATTGATGCATCGTCATCCACCTTTTGATGTGTCGCCAAGGGCGTTTACAATGGGGTGTCCGGTGACTTAAAAATCGGACGAGTAGTGGTTGGGACACTTACGTATAATTTTTCTGCTGAAAGTTTTTTGAATCTCCAAATCGTCAAAATTTGACCAAATCTGTAATAAAAACTTTTTAGGACACTCCTTCCTAACTACTAACGTCCTAATCACAATGATTATTAAAATATTCTCAATCGCTCCCCGCCCCACTATCACCCACTATCAGCCCATGCCCGCACATACTATACCAGACTCACTACCCATCTCCTGAGTCTCGTTGGTTTCTGCTACGCCCCCCCTTCCTCCATAGCTTCTACCTTTCTCTAGTACTCCCTTTTGAAGTCATCAGTATCAACGCAATTGCTAAAGCGGCGTAGGCGGGGTGCAAGTCGATGGTAGCAATTGGAGTTGTAGTGGAAAGGAAAGCGAGTGGTCAAAAGAACCTATCTTTGAAATGAACCGCTTCGTTCATACCACCAAAGTACAGGGTATTGCTCAAAAAAGGTGTAGATATATAAGAACTTTATAGAGGACGAACATATCAATGGCATCGTGGCGGGGATCGCAGTGGTAGCAAAAGTGTGACCGGAATTTAGGCAAGTCACTTATTAAAAGCACTTCTGATAAGCGCACGGACCGAATTAGAAACACACCTGTCAAAAAGCACGTCTGTAAAAAGTTACCGATTTAAGACTCCTATGGGATCCTAGTCTCAAAAAGGCACGAAAGAGTGTTTTAGCATCTTTTGGTACCTTTATTACTTCACAGCGGTGCTTTTTCGACTCCATTTGTATGAAATAAAGGCACAAAAGCACATTTCCGACTCCGTTAAAGACCTTTTTGGAAGTTGAATTTTCCTATAGAATGCTCTGGGATTTGCTCCACAAAGATTACTGTTACTCGCGGCAAGCGTCTAGTACCAAAATAAACCTAAGATACAGGTGGGTTCTAAATGCCGACGGCGAGAAAATTATATTAAATAGGTATATGGTACCGGAATCGTGGGAGGCGGCTTCCATATCTCATGCTTCTTCCGAGAAATTTTGGAGAACAATTTGCAGTCCATCAATATATCGCGCACTGCTAGAAATCTCACAATACACGTATAAGTGACTTTGAATGAGTGGATGGTCGCCGTTAAGACAAATGGACTAGTTGGGTAACTATCTCCTACTCAAGTACTCTACACGGTCGGTTTTGGGAAATTGATTACTATTCTGGCAATTAGCCTTGTCAATTAGTTGAAGTAACCAATGAAACAAGCTCTGGTTTGCAATAGATCATCGTGTGAAGTTCGAGTTGGCCAATCAGCGACACTCTTATTCTCCACCCGAGTATTGTAACCAATTTCCCAAATCCGAGCGTGTAGGGGATAACAAATTTCCACGACGTCAATAACATGACTACAGCAAACACGTTAGGCTCTGATCAAGAAATCTCACCCAGGACTCATTTTTCCAAAGAATAAGAGAGAATCTCACCGCTCTTTACTGAGTGCTGTTGGCATCCAGCCACAACAGCCTTGGCAACTTTTTCCACCTCGCTCCTTTCTGTTTATGCTTAAAGTCCCTTCCTCAATTCACATACCACATACCATTTAGCCTTTGTAGAGAAGATAATTTTCACACACAACTCATTGCGCAGCTCCAGACAAGGCCGAACGCGACGTGTTATGCATGCTGACGGGCCTGCGCGCATGCGCCACATTGCCTCAACCACAACCCAATGTCTGTTGTCCAGGGCCCAGAATGTTGTTCGTGGCTGGAATTCATTCGCTGGTTGGATAAATTCATTCGCTAGTTGGATATCTGTCGCTTCTTGCGCACAATATTTAGACGACGGGCGTTGGGCAGACTTGGGCGTACTGTTGATTATCTCTAGGCAGAAGGGCGCCGGCGTGACGAATGGTGGAGTTGTATAATGATGATCAGCTAGAGAAAGGTCTCCATTCAAGGCGCGAGCAGGGCAGAACGGGCGAAGAGTATAGGAGTATGGAAGAGCGAAGGAAAGGAGGGACGGGGCAGAGGAGGTGGAATGAGTGTCGAAGCTGTGGTTAGGGTTGGCAAAAAGCACAACGGCTGTGCACTTGCGCTTTTTGCAGCAGTCATGAGAACAATTTAATCTTCCACGGCTTCCAATCCAATCAAGACGCAGATGATAGTGGGTGGACTGCACTGATCAGATAAGAGACTAGCTATTGCGAAGTTGCAGGCATGCAGACCCGAACTAAAAAAAACTAAAAAAAGTATTATATTACGCGGTACCGAATGAAGGGATGTCCAGGCCCACAAGTCGGAGAATACATTTTGTTTCAGGGAAGATAGGCTCTCCACGTGGGACCGTTTTTGGGTTCAAGTGTTGAAGCACAAAAAACTTTCCAATCGCATTTTGGCTGCTTCCGAAAGAAGCTCGAGCCGTAGAGTCACAGTGAACGCGTGATTTTTTGATATGCGGGGTGAGTTCAAGTTCATCTGGATGCCTATCTTCGTGAATTCAAGGCGGTGTTTCGAAGTTCGATCTTTAGAATGAATAGAAGCCACTACTGACAGCCGTGTACATGTACATATGCAAGCTGCACGAATTGCAAAACTACGTACGGCATCACAGCTAGATGCGGTCATTGTAACCTGAGAATCCGATGGGCCAGTTTCTGGCAGGCACAATATAGACTCATTTAGAACGAAATGGGAAGATTGACTAGATATGGCGAAAGTTCAGAAACGAGAGTTAGTCATACAATAGACGGTCCATGGCTGGGGCAGTACTATTCAGGCGCACTATGACTGTTCATATCTTCCTGGTTCTATCTACCGGCTCTACTGATTACAATTGATAGACATGGCCATATGTATGTAGGAGCTGTAGGAGAAGGGGCACATGTGCACATGCACTACGGAGAAGGCTGCAGTGCCCTACTTGTGTTACCATATATAATTGTGCACCGTATTTCCCAACAATTATCACAGAACCAGAGCTGCCAAACCAGCTTCTACCTTTCAATGCAAAACTTCGGAGATGTAAGGTCAAAAGCACAATGCAAGTGTTGTCAAGCGTTAACTAGGGCTTATGCCGGTTGCCGAGGTGTGCATTTGACCGCCCACCTAGCAAGGCATGGTGGCATCATCGTGTGCTTGATATGAAGTTGTACCAGTTTAAGCAAATAAATCGACGGCTTTGAGATCTAGAAGCGCATTTTAACCGAGATTTTTTTAAGAGGGGTGCCTACCATCCCCGACTGATGCTCCTGCACGGGTAAAGCTGCACTTCCATTCTAGGGGGAAAATTAGCGATCACCGGTGGGATGCTTTGATATCGAAAGATTCATGTGCTCACACTTGATGCACGAAAAACTCCAATGACCGCGTATGTTTCGCGCAGAGATAATCCAAAATCAGGTTTCATCACCCCATTGTCGGTATCCGGGACCATAGATATTGAGTAGCATTGGGCAACCTATTCTTGAATCCTATGACTGAGATGTGCGCCAGTACGTGGTATTATATCAGATATGTGAAGCTTCGTTGCCAATCATAATAGTCAACGCCAGTCCCCGTGCCTTAAGCAGATTGTTTTGTACTGTGTATATTTGAAATATGTCGGGCGGGGAGGGCATCTATCCACGAACCGCGTTGTGCTTCTCAGCTGTTCGGCAACCCTCCGACTAGGCGCTCTGGGGCGTGCAGTACCCACCATAGCCCGAGTGACAGGCGGGAGATTTTCCGACTATCCAACCATATCTTGTGCTTATAGCGCACTGTATGGAGAATCCCCCCGCCCGGGAAATTTGTTCTCAATGTGCTGCTAGATAGCCCTCCTGGGGCCTCCAAGTATTATACTGTCCAAGAAGAAATGGGATATGATATATAAAGCTCTGGAAATATTCGCTGTAAATATGCCTCCAGTCAACTCCCCGGGTATCTTGAGCAAGTAATAGATTCATCATATTACCGAAGATCGATCTCATCTCTGGAACGCCAGTTATATTACCTGCCGTTAGATATATCTTAACTGCTTTCATAATACTAATTATGGTAAGTGAATAGACTACGAGAATCCCGGAAATACCTTAATCTAATAGTCTTCAGTCTTCAGGATTGGATTGCATTACTGTGCTTACACTTCCTCCAACCACCACCACTAATACCATCTCCAATACCACCACCGATGCTATCACCGATGCTCCCAGCGAAATATATAGAGGGCCCGAATATACTGGTGGTATTCGCCAGCACGCCGGTCGAGGCTTCTGGTTCTGCCACAATCCGGAAGGGCTTCAAATTCATTACGCTGGACCTTGGTTGATCGCAACCACTGACCATTGTCAGGACTGCGGACACCTTAGATGCGCCATGTGCCCAGTCGAGTAGAGTGTTATGGGGGATGTTTTGAACGGGGTTAGGTTTTTCTGAAGCATGAGGAGCGAGGAGGATGTTACTGGGGGTTACTTGTTTGGTACTTTTTTTTGTAACGGCCGGTGCTATTGATTTGGCTTTCCGTTTCAGTAATTTTTGGTTGTAATGAACGTATTAGAAGTTGCTACTCTAAATATTCTGAAGTATATTTTGAAACTCTCAACCCTTGGGTCTGTCCTTGAGCTCAGCCTATCCATCAGCCACAAAATTCACTGTCCCCTCAGGTAATCCTGCCTAGTAACTGCCACGATTGTGGCTTCAAGCCATAAGATAATAGGCCGGGATATCCCCAGTTAAGCGTTTCGGCCTTTGTGCACTTTCACTCCTTTCAATGGGCATCCAGCCAGAAGCACAAGGTCAAATGATTTTAATGACAATTTTGCCAATAGGAAAAGCATTATCTAGCTGCTAAGTCTAATTGGCCTTATTTGAAACATGGAAGCATTGCTCCCTCTCATTGTCCAGTCACCGGCGCTTCTTCATGAATGGAGGCCTTGCCCCAGCAGTGCGAGGATAGCTACACTTTCTTTCATCCTAGCTATGGTTGCCTTCGGTTATGCGATATTACCTTGAATCGTCGTAACACCGCAGGGCCTCACAGACCTAGGATACCCCCATGACGTACGATGCGTGAAGTGTGGTGCTGCTGTGCCTAAAGGCGCTCTGTTAAATAGCTGTAGTCTCCACTTCGAAAAGAAAGTTCCCAAAGATAGCTCCCCAGGGCTTTCTATCCAGAGGACAGAACTTCCAAGCAATACTAATGTCGGAGGGATGCTGAAATTGTTTCTCCGCATGCATGTATGCAAAGTAGTTGGCCAATTAATTTCCCTTCCGGTTTGACCGAGATTTGTGGGTGGAAGTCTGGATTCCCGTATTCAGCATGTTCCTCACCCGATAACCAACGGATTTGTTTGTGCTTCTACAGAATGGACATTGCTGGGCGGCCTAATGGACTTGATGCAAGCAAGTTTACTTTGCGTGTATACGGTGAGCGGGTTTGGAAAAAATTGCATAACCCCCCACTCGCACACGCCGTTAGAAGTTATGACGTTGAGAGATGTCAATACCCCACGGACCCTGCTTCCTTCCAACAAGCGGAGTAGGCTTAGGCGAGATATATGTACTTGTTCGGTACTCACAGGTATTAATATATTTGCACTTGCGGTCTAGATAGAGTTTGCCACAGGCAAGCCCTACGTAAATTAGGCCAAAGCGGTAGTGCTATACCACAAAATTCTTGACCGTTATGGAGAGAAGAAGATAACTCCCTTCTTTGATATAGGTAGTGATATTTCGGGCGGCAGTATACCATTTTGCTTATTTTGCTGCATGCCGGAATTGCCCCAGAGTCTAGCACCATACGATAATCACAAATCTGAGCGTCCACCGTCCAAAGTCATCTAGGTGCAGTGAGTCCGGACGTTACTGTATGATCAACCCCAAACTAATCGGCCAACCAAAAGAGGTATACCGGGTCATATGCAAAAAGACTGATATCAGGCGTTAACCGGATAGCTCCATGTGCTTCTGCCTCTCCATCCAGGGATTTCACAGGTATAAGTCACTCCTCGCTTCTCCTCTGGATCCCCCCAGCAACTCCAGCTTCAGGACCATTCCTGCTCGATTCCGAAACCAGGCAGAACTTCCCAACAAAAGTTGCCATCCTACTCAAGCAGCTTCTTGAGTCCTTTGACTTTCATACCCGCACATCATTACCTAGAAGATAACGAGACTTCACCAATACCACCACACCCTCATCGGCCATCATGGAACAGCAGAACAAGGTGAGTTAGATACATTCCAATAGCAATTAACCAGTCAATGTCCTCATTAGCGGACTCCAGCACTTGTGTAGCAACGAGAGTGCGTTCTCCGGCCCGGCGTCCGTTCCTCTTCCAGCGGGTTCCCCCCCATCGACCGAACACAGGCCTCGCAAGTGGTTTTGCTGCAACCCTACTGGAATGGTGGCCCATGTCGCCGGACCGTGGTTTTTCGATCGACAGCCATCATGTCCAGAGTGCAATCATCAACATTGCGAAAATTGCAGAGATGAGTAGTAAAGACTAAAGTATGTTGCAGTAGTCCGACGTTCCTCTTATTGGTTTCCTTTGTTGAGTATTTCATTGCTGACCAGCCCATATTTAGTCATCCACTTCGAAGAAGACGAAGTTAGGCAAGAGGGAGGGCGTTTGATTTGCGACTACACTATGTGGCTAATGTCTGTTTACTGCTGTTTGAAATTGGAGCGCGGATTTGGTACCACGGTCATGGTTTATTCAGGTCATTTTTTTCTTGGTCAATTAATCTTTCAGTAATCTAAGAGTCAATTAAGAATCTCGAATCCGCGCTTTGTTGTGTCAAAAACCTCTGCGTTCATGATAGCAGTACTGAGACCGAAAAGTTATTAGCGCCGCCGTTGTATATCGGCAATGACAACAAACCATCCACCGACTTCCTTTCTTCTAAAGTCTTTAGCGGTTTTCTGACATAATGGAATATCACAGCAGTTCACTTCTTCTAGCTCTATGCCTCGCTTGTTGGTTGCAACGTTGCACAACCCCAGCCACGCATGCATTGTATACAGCCTTCTCTTCCACGCCGCCATACGTCGACAAACGACGCATACTTAGTATTTAGTGTTGAACTCATCCAACTAATACGTGTACAACCAATACAATATTTCTCAATTGCAAACCCATGGATAAAAAAACCTCTTATCGCAGTGTAGGACCATGGCGCTTAGGAGTTCGAGGCCCTTGTTTATTTATGTGCTTGTAGCCCTTTGCGCAATCCTGTGCGCAAAAAGCCACCTAATTCGTAGTCTGCCTGTCTTTAATGCTCGAAACGGTGACCACGTGTAAGATAGCATTGGGAGTATATAATCTTTTTCCTGGAAAGTCCCTGTATATGTCCACATGAATCAAGCTTTTCTAGAACCATTAAGAGGCCCGCTCTTTAACGCATTGCGTCTAGAACTCAATTGAAACTTGGTTCCAAGCATCAAGATTGCACATAAATGTGTTATGGATTCTCACTTCACCGACTGGCGAACCACCCTGTCTGCCTCCTGAAAAACCTGAACGCCGGCAGCCAAAAGTTTCTCCAGCACACCGCTAATCCTCTTGCAAAACGTTGTTCTTTAGACTACCAATAGCCTTTTTGAAGGTTTGGGGTATCGAGAAAGCCTGAATGGCTGATGAACAGGCGTACTCCGAGATACGTTGCAGAAGCGGGTAAACAAGAATAGAGGTGACTCTTTTATTGCGAAGGCTATAAGGAGACGGTTGACTCTTAACAAGGAGATGCGTCCGATGAAGCTGAACCCGAACCTCTAACCACCGTCCTGCGTATGACTGCCAGTGGTACGCCTATCCTGCCTATTACAGACTCCCAGCTTCTGGATGCCTACTTTTCAGATTTGAGCCCTCGCCTTGGACATGGAGACCCTTGGAAAATAACCTCGGCACCATCTACCGCAAATTGACATTCATGAAGAAAGGTAGTGGACGATGCTGCCTACTACGCCTGTTCGAATAGATAGCAAATTTCCGAGAGCTAGCTACCATTCGGAGGGTACCCATGACTGTTATCTGAAATAGGCACCAAAGAAGGCCAGGCAAAACACCCATTTAGAGTAATCCCATGATATCTTCAAGGTGAAACTGAAGCCGCTCCTGTCCATCATATCAGAATTTGATGCTGAGAAGCCGCCATAGCTTACCATCAGGCCTATAGAAGTCTCTCCTAGCAATGCTGCTTCGTTCCACCCATAAAAATACCGCATTATACTATATTCGAGTGAAAAGCAAGTGCTTTTTATACAGGGTTCCGGTACAGCCTGTAGAAGTTATCTAGGCATTTCTGGTTTTCGTTTTTCCGATTGATTTCCCGACGGGTATGAGCACTTCGGCCAAACAGAACCACACGAAGTTCAGAAACGGTCAAATCACCGTCAGTAGTCGTAACGATGAGTACCTCATTACCCCAGCGCTCAAGTGCTCGAGATTACCGCTCGCCAAGCGCCCTGTCTTTAGTTGAGTAGAATGATAACAAGGCCTTCCAATCCAGGAAGTTTTTTCAGGCTTAAATATCGGAAGCACAATCCCCACCGGATTAAACTGATCTTTTTAGTTGATACTTGCGGTTATGCGTTCCATCTTTGTAATAATTGCATGCCCTATCTAGGGATTAATATGAGTAGTATGCAGATATTCCAGTAGAAACATAGATTCCGCCCTTCGTCTGTTTAGAGTAGAGTTAACCCTGCGCCTAGTTAGTGTTGCGATCATGTGCGAAGGGATGACGGCGTTAAGGTACCGAATGATAGTATGCCCTCCAGCGGGCCAGAGTAACTGACCAAGGCGCACTGGTACTCTGGCCCTGTATAAAGAGTGGTTAATGTCTAAGAAATTTGGCAGCATTATTACCACCAACTACACCTCAATTCGGACCCGCAGAATTGGAAAGCTAGACCAGTAGTCACGACGATCAAACACCCAGGTAATTCCCTACACTATATTTCCAAGTCAATGCAATCCTAACCCTTCAACAGCAGCATTATTATCACCAACTACACCTCAATTCGGACCCGCAGGATTGGAAAGCTAGACCAGTAGTCACTGACGATCAAACAACTGGGTAATTCCCTACACTATATTTCCAAGTCAACGTAATCCTAACCCTTCAACAGCACGCTAGCTTCCCTTCCGTTGATTCATTATTCTCATCGTCTTCAACCCTGTCTTACCTTCAACAATAAAATAAACCAATGTTTCAGAAGCAGTCCGCAGTACCGCAACAAATCTCTGAAGAACCAGAAATAATCTGGTTCTGCCATTGGTGTCTCAACGAAGGAGCTCCAGGCGGTCCGAATCTTCTCGCACATCAAGAAGTGTGTCATGACTGTGGCCATGCTTATTGCCACCGCTGTACCATCTATCACGCTGGCACAGGTCCTTGATGTGGTTGGACATGTAGCTAGATCTAAGGGTACGGTCAGCAGAAGGTCTTGGGGCTGAGGGGATTTCGCATGGCATCGAAAAGTTTGCTAAGTCTTGATTGGTCTTCTTCGGAGTTAATGGTATCCTGCTGTCCTTTCTCATAGATCTTGCATGTATCGGGGTTTCCCTTCAAAAGCGTTGATAGAGAATATTGGGATGTGGCGTCTGTCTTGGTTGTCTTCGTGAGTTTTAAAAGTTGGTAGGAGGTTTAGTTAGTTGAGCTTATAATTAGCTAACTTTCATATGCACGGCGTTTGAACTACATACTTACGGGGATTAAATCTCCAGATCCAAGATACCAGTGATCTGAAGTTTAGTCCTCTGATGTACTCATAAAGTTCTGTTTTGCTAGCCATAGCCATCTCGCGTATCTACAACCTGGATGTGCATGCTCACTCTGGATCCCAAGATCCTAGATCTGGGTACTTCATCCCTGTTAGCAGTATACCTCTTGCCAGAATGAGAATCTCATCTCACTGCATATATGTATGAGGGTGATATATTCATGCATCGGTGTTTGGTTGAATGAGTACTGAGACCAACCGTTTCCATGCAGAAACACGTCACACAGCAGGTGTCATGCCAACATTAAAGTCTCGAGCAAAATTTCGTTTTTTATGAGGAGGCTCCGAAGATCTAGAATGCTGAAAGGCATTACTCAGAAAGAGCCGATTGTGCTGATGAAGGAGGCTGAGTTCCGGTGGTTGACGTTGTCGTTTGGTATTGGTCGCTAGATGCAATGCAATAACGTCAAGGTAAAGCCTAAAACCTAACCCCAGCCATGGAATGAGCCATGGAATGTTCCATGAAAGTAAATTGAAGTATTAAATTGCAAGAAACTTAGACGAATGTTGAAGTAAAGAAGTAGCCTATATATTTATTTCTTATAAGTAAGTACTCTAAACTTTAGCGTAAAGATCAAGTTGCACCTCTTACCTATCACACCACTTATCACACCACTGGCGTGGAGATTAGTACTACCCATGGCCATAACTCAACTCTGAGAGTTTCTTCTGAAGTTTTAACAGTTGGGTTGGCGTGTTGAACTTGCGGGGTGAAAGCCAGAAATGGGGGCTATGGGACTTGATATTGGCACGTTCTAGCGTTGTCCTCTCGAGCGATAGGTGTATATCTGGCTGAGTACGTATGTGGCTTTATATACCTAGACCTTATATATGCGTCAATCATGATCTGCACTATTAGGTGAGGAGTCAGTGAATCAGCATGTTCCTTGGATATCTTGGATGCCAACGTCTGTCTTCCACTTAACCTCAGGGCTTCTCAAACCCGCAGCAAGACGTGGCAAAATTGGTAAAGGTGCAGGACAGAGAACAAGACATAAACCCCAGATTTTTTCCACAAACCGAATAGCATATCCTACGGAGTCAGATAATACATATTTGGGACTCTCACTGGGTCCCACATTTTGGCTATAGGCACTGCTTTGCTGTCGACTCCCTGATGGCTGGTTCCCATCTCCAATAGCCTTGTGGTTGCTCAGTCATCTGAGCTTTTGGCCAGTCACAGAATTTTAGAGCCTTGTCCAGTTATATGCACGAACTATCACTCAGTTGCCCAACCACCTGCGCAGGCCCTGCACCCAAAAAAACTACGGAAGGACTCGAACACTACCTGGGGAACATGAGATAACCCGAAGTTTGCTTTTTAGTTGAGGTCTCGGAGGTCCTAACTATTTGAACTCATAAAACAGAATAACACCAGTCAATTCTTCCACACTTCGAAGGGCTGATGCAATCCTTTCAGAATATTAACCAGTGACGAGGCTCGGATAACATAGTTTGTGGAGCACTATACTTAGTGACATGATTTCACAGTATTATCATCGAGATTTGAGCGCGCACTTTATCCAGAGCGGTGGGATTGGTCAGACGTGAATACACCAAAATCACTCGGGGAATCGATATCGATGTGTCTGAGTGTGTGACCCTTCACTGCCCGCCTAATCATTTCAGTCTCAACCTCCTTACCCATTTCTAGTTTCGGAGTGTGGTATAATTTCCCTTCCCAGTGTACCACACTCCGAGACTATCCTTTCCCCACCACACAAGGTCGAAATCACTACCCCATGCTACCGACCCTCTTCTCCGTGCTTTGTTTGCCCCTACTTTATCTATAGAACTGATAAACGCTTGAAATGCCTCACACCTCTGGCACATTTACTGTGGAGCTCATTACTTTGTAAATATCAGTATGTGATGCAATAAGCACCTTAATATCTAGTGTGAATTAGGACTGATTGCTGTGGTGATAGGTCTCCTACCAAACGGGTTCCGGTACTAGATATTATACCCAGGCGGCTTACTGAAATAGTCCGCTAGCAAGTTTATTACTATCATTACAATCAGCGACTCCCTCTTATCACGGATGAATTCGAGCCAGCAAATCGACTGACGCTCCCTACCATTCCCATTTCTTTTGCTTTTTCCGTGTACCTATGTAAGCGAGTTCTGTTCTAGGCAGACTTTAAGGCTAGTGCATTTTGCTTTTAAAAAATAAGGCTAAAGTTCTCGAGTGATATATATATATATATATCAGAACGTGCCGGATCAAAGCTCGTGATACCAGATGGATGAGTTTCAGGTTGATCTCCTGATCATTGATCGACTTGATATATCTGCTGGTTTTAGTACTAGAGGCTGTTCTGGTTGAAGTTCGTGGCTACTACGTCATGTGGGTACTCGCTAATTAAAGTATCAAAGCACCCTAACCCTAACCCTAGGACGGATGACTATGACACTTAGCATTACTTAGAGCAAAGTTAGGGGTTTTGGCTGGCTCGATACCTAAAAAAAAATTGACGAGTAAGGGTCAATACTATGGGGTCTTGACTATCTTCCCAACACTCTGGGGCGAACTGCAAATAGGCTCTCTGCCTAATCTCAGATCGAAGCAACGTGCACAAACGAAAGTTCACTCTTGCATGCAGGTCAATGAAGTGGTTGAACGTAAATATAAGTACTCTGGTATAGAGGGGTCCCGTGTTGCCTTCATTCCTGCAGGGATAAACATATGGATAGATCGGTGCAAGTGCAAAGACTCGAGTTGCATCTAAAGGGTATGGGTTAGATAGAAATCGAGCTGTAGGTAAACGCTCAGGGTAAGATCTATCGATTTCGGGCATCCACAGCGATTTTAGTTGTTCCACTTGACATTTTGACCGATGTACAAGGGTATATGGAGCGTGGTCACACAGGGCAAAAGAGCGCCCGACTTTTGATACTCGTTTAGGGTTGAGGTTTCCTTACTTTAGAGCGTGCATGTTATTGTAGATCAATTGATTTCTGACACTTCTTGACCCGGTAAGCTAGTGGTTAAGACCTAATCCGCACACTCCGTACACTCCGGATAATCGGAACTTTTTCGGGTTTTTAGCCTTTTGCCTTACTATACAAATACGAGTCACTCCTTCTGCACAGATCAAGGGTTGCCGAGCACATGCTTGCGCTTGACAAGAAGCGGACTTATGAGATCAGCGGAGGTGATTGGTCAACCTGACTTATATCACTGTATTCCTTAGGCATGCAATACCCAAGGAGCAATTATCAATTGTATCAGGCTTGCTAGCGTTACGCGCAATGTTCTGATGATGACGATACATTGAGGGAGCACGGGGGACGTCTCTAGCAATGAAATATGCTGATATCACTGACTCCAGAATGCCAGCAAACTTCGCCCTCCTGGTTCGCGGATTCCAGGCAGCTGTTCTGAATACCCTAACTGATTTTCAGTAAACTTGCGCAGAGTTAGCGTACGTACAAACGAAGCAAGTTGAGGCCGTCCCTGGTCGTAAACATGATTATATACATCATTAAGCAAGATTGAAACGATGAGTTGGCATCTCAAAGGCTTGGTGGTGGAAGGTGAGAACGAGAGTGGGGAAGTAAGAGTGGCTTGTAGGGCGAAATCAGACTAGACGTTTCTAGAAAACACTGCGAATCCTCTGAAACTGAAAACATGATTTCGTCCATTTTTACCCTATTGTTTTTATTTCGCTGAAATCATCATCATTCCCGGAAAAGAGGCCGATTTCATTGTTAATTTTTAATTTTGGGTGGTTGGGAGGAAATGCTGAGTTGTCGATGTGCGCCTTGGAAGTGCGAACTGTTCTCACAATACGATTCGCAGAGATGAGAAACATGCCGTCATACCACAATCCCTGCCCTCAACGCAGGATGTCATCACAGGCTCTCTCTCTAGCAGTCGAGTTAGGATCTTAGTTTGGACTCGGGAGCCGATGAAACTCGAGGTGAGTTTTTGAGTGTCGACGTCAAAGCAAGGAAAATCAGTTGTTACGTCGATCGTCACCGACGCCTTGTTTGAGATCTAGATTGTATATAAAACGAGCAGCAGTGCTGCGGGAACGTCCAAATTAATCAACATCTCGCCTCAACCGCCTGTGCTCTACTCTTCGAAAGTTGAGAGTTCCTCACTTCCCTGCCATTGTTTAGCTCCGCCAGCAAACCATCCCACCATCTTCTGTCGTCCTTGTGCTTCCCGAACGTAACGCATTAAGGTGAGGAGAACCCTTGGAATGAGGCACCCGCCGTCGACATGCACAATTATCAGTGATAGCTAATACTAGTGTTATTCGCGCATCAGCTACTTCACTTGCATTGCCGCCTCACTTTTTGTGACACCAAGATCCAGCTTCGCCTTAATCTAGTACTTTAAAAGGCTCCTGCCTTCTTCAAGAGTTCTTACTTCTCTACGCCTGATAAGACATAATGGCAAGGTACCACGACCACCACCGCATTCCTCCCTTCGATTACCTGGAGAGAGACCGTCATGACAGACACTCTCCTCCAGGTTTTGGGTACATGGACTCACACGTTGAGAACAGCCTTTCTACCATTGCACCTGCCTATGGCGCCGACTACAGAGACACAACTCGAAATTCTTTGAGCATAGTTCGCCCTAGTCACCATGGCCACCACCATAACGCCCCTGTCGTCGACGAGTCTGTTATTGAGCACGAGCACCATCATTTGCACCACCATATTGATCATGGTATTTAAATATTTTATTTGCCGTTGAGAAGCATGAGACTGACCAGTTGGATCATAGGAGATGTCAACAATCGCCTAGCAATGGCTCGTGTTGAGCGACCCCGCTCTCGACCTGGTTTGGGCCGTGAATATTCCTACGATGATCTTGACCTTCGTGAGCGCCGCTATGCCAATGGAGCCGCCATTACCACTATCTCTCACACTCACGATCATGGTCCCTCCCGCAACCGCCGCCACCGTCACCGTCACCGAAGCCGCCGTGGATCCGTCGAGCGTTCTCGGTATTCTCGCTCTGAAATTGACTTGGGTGTAGACTATAGCCGTGACAGCAGATACGTCGATGATGATCTAACTGTCATCGATGTGCCTGTCGGCACTCGACGGGTGTATGTGAACGTCGACAAGAGTCACAGAGATTATATGCCAACCTCAAGCGTTGACTGGCGGAGGGAACGAGGAGTCAGGCGGTCCCGGGGGTTAGGGAATGAGCTGTGGACCGAGATCACCAAGGACCTTGTCACACGTGAAGCTATCGAAGACTGCGGCTACCCGTTTGAGGAAACTGAATACTTCTACTACATCTTCGAGTACTTGGACAAAGACCAAATCGCTGAACTTCGGGAATTGACAGATGATATCCGCCATGGTGAGCCATGAGTCCCAACTGCTTCTTCATGCATAGTTTGATAATATTATTTTGCAGAACGTGTTCGCGATATTGAGTACCAGTCTATCTCTGGTGGTTCGCAGTATGGTATGGATCGTATGATTGATCGTGATCGAGAGGATTCCCGTACAGAAATTATCATCGAGGGCGGCAACAACCGAGACCGAGACAGGCACCGACGACACTACTACGCCTAAGAAGCAATTTCTAACAGCGGGATTTGGCTGGGTTTTCGGGGTTCAGATACATGATGTCTACTCACGAGTTTACGATATTACGAATTTTCCTTTCCTTTCTTAAAAATGTGTTTTTGTTCAGGAATTTCATTTATCCATTTCTCGAAATCCGCAGATATACACAATTCGTTCAGGTTGGCGTTTGTGAAAGGGAAGCATTCGTTTTTCTTAAAAGAGATTGTATTGTTGGGATTTATTTGGGACATGTTATTTTTCTTTGTTCTTTTCTTGATGCTTGAGCGCTGCTGTAATTACTCCGATTTTAATCGCAGTCGCTTGAGTAGAGTTCTAGAATGAAAGTTTCTGAAACATGAGGTGATTCACGAGTGCTGCGCTGTCCATTTCCAACTTTTGGAAGTTGGCATTAAGTTATCCTAGCCTAGTGCCAAGTCTGATATCATCGTCGACGCTAACTCTACGCAATGACGTCGAGCATCTCTACCCTAATCCCTGGATACTAAATAATAGCAACACGTACCACTCACTGCTTCCGCTGCCACCCGTCACCGACATGTCCTCCCCCTCATCACAACTAACGCTTTATCTCCTAACCCTCAACTGTGCGCGCCTCCTCCAACAACCGCCTCTTCTTAGCAGGTCGTTAGCACCAACCCTTCCCACAACACCGCCCACTCTCCTCCTGGTCTCCCTCCAGGAGCTCGCACCACTCTCCCCCTCCTTCCTGGGAGGAACTTACATAACTCCATACATCGCTTCTTTCGCCGATGGCATCGCAGCAGCGACCAACAGCATCTACGGCCTTAGCTACGAGCTGCTGGGGTTCTACAACGTCGGCCAGACAGCTGTAGTAGCGTTTCTCCACCCGCTTGCTTCAGATGACGTAGACGGCTTGCAATGGGCTGGGGTAGGGCTTGGGGTGGGCGGGATGGGGAACAAAGGCGCTGTTGGACTGCGGCTGCGCGCCGGCGGGGTGGAGGTGACGGTGGTGGGAGCACACTGGGCACCGGACGAATTTCAGGCTGAGCGGCGGGATCAGGACTGGAAGTATCTAGTGCAGAACCTAGTCTTTGACGACGGTCGGCAGATCTACCCAAAGGGCAGAAACGGGTGCTTATTTGTGATGGGCGACCTCAACTACCGCACCGCAGACACGCGGCCGCCGGCTGGGAGCGAGTTTCCTACCCCGCAAGCGGGGCTTGAGGCGTGGAGTGAGCGGTTGGAGATGGATCAGCTGGGGAAGAGAATAAGAGAGGGGAAGACGCTGCATCATCTCCAAGAGGTGGATATCGAGTTCCCACCTACCTACAAGTTTGAGATGGATAATGGCGGGTATGCGAAGTGCCGATGGCCGAGCTGGACTGACCGTATCTTGTTTTTGCCGTCGCCAGAAGTGAATGTGGTGAGGTATGATAGCATACAGGCATATAACGGGAGTGACCATAAACCGGTGTTTGCAGTTGTGGAAATCAAGGTTGGTAATGGAGGTGAAGGGGAGCATGGTAAGAGGGAGTGGAAGGCGCCTTGGGGAATTAGTGAAGGGTGGAGTCGTAGGAGGGGAATAGCAAGACAGGGAGAGGTAGTGGTAGGGACGCTATGGATGGCGGGACTTCCAGGAGTGGTTTTTACGGTGCTGTTTGTTGTTTTGGGTAGTGTATGGGCTTCGAAAGGGCTGTGATTTTGTAAAATGCTTATGATTGGAAGTAATATGGCGTTTACTATTTACATTCTGCGTACCGTATAAGTCTGGCAGCAAGTGAAACGACGTCGCTGAGGTTATCAGAGTTCTACTGGACGACAGACGCGGTGAGACCTGAAGTGGAAGTCGGTGTGAAATTGACGACGTGTTGTTCCAGTTGAGCATTCACAGCCAGTCGAATCTTAATAAACTCGGCGCCATCACGGCACTCTAACACCGTATGGCACCAGGCTGCATATATGCACCGGCCCCATTCGAGCTAAGACATATCCCTCGCCGAATAACTGCATTCCATTTAAAGTGAAGTTAGAGTGAGTCGCTATGACGCCGAACCATGCGCACCGCGTAATAAAGTGCGCATGTGTTCCTATTCCGTCTGCGTCTGCTTCGCATGACTCATAGGCTGCAGCATCCGCTGGCGTTTGCATTATGCCACAGGCTTCTTACGGAAATCTCCGGTCCGAATAGTCATAGTCTAGGCAGCAGCAATATGCTGCTGCTGCGTTGCGTGTCGAGCGGTTGCAGGATACAATTGAGGGGAATTGCGCGCAGAGATGAAGCAGTGCAGAGGTGGTAACTCCTCGAGTCGCGGTACGTATCACTGCACCCAAAGTCTCGGTACCTCCAAACCTCAACACCACGACAAATCGTCATCGCCGCTAGATATTCCTCACTGTCAAGAAATATCGTAGCTCAGAGGGAATATTTCCTCCAAACAAACATGGCTTACGCCCCCCTTCATGCAATCAAGCCTTTACGTTTACCTACCCCGCTGTCACAAAAAGCATCTTAGAAACCAACCTTTGTATGGGGAAAATATGACTTGTAGTCCTATTGGCTAGAGCTGCCCCAGTTTTCCCCATGTCTTGGAGACTTCATCCTCCCCATCCCGTCTGACATCCCATTACAAGCTCAGTTTCTCAATGACTTCCAACCATTTTCGGACAAGAGATAATTGAGTATCACAGCGCTGCGATGCGGCCCCAACAATATGGTTGGTGTCCTACTTTAAATGTTATATCTTCCCATGTTGTCCCGGAATTTAAGTGCGTACATATCGTAGGAAGCAAGTACATAGTACCTACATGGGATTCAGATCGATCTCTAGTACCGCTAATTAGGGAATCGGGAGGAATTCATCAATCGGATCGGACTTGTGGAACTGCTACGGCCAATGGAATATGAAGGTGTGAAGTCAATCTGCGGATAGACAGCCCGTGGGTTTAATTAAACATATCGCGATAGATGGGTGTCGTGGGGGGATCCGACAACATGCATATGGAGAGCCATTCTTTACGATGAATCGATGTCTTTTGAGGTTAATATGCGGTACAAAAGCTATGCTATTTAAACTTTGTAATATATTGGGGTTGGCGCGGAGATCATGAATTGCTCGGCAATCATCGAAAGGGAGGTGTTCGTCTCGACTCAAGTGCGTGTTACCCCGCCTGAAACAGCTGCTGTGTTTGTCGGCCTGTAAACTTAAGTGCCGGCATGAGAACGAACGTTCGGAGCTCCCCGCTGCTTTAGGAATTCGTTTGTTGATTGGAAACGGAGCCGGAAGAGAGTCTGTTGTATCGGAGCCTTGCGACAAAGCCAAGAGGAAACCGGCCGCCGGGCTTGACGACAGGACGAGAAGACGTTGATGTTTTTGTCGTGGTCATTTGCTTTTTTGTGTCTTTCCTGTCTATCACCCAGCTCAGTAACTCGAACCATTTAGTACATGTAACCACCCACTGAACTCGTCGTCTTCTTCCGACTTGGAACTGCGGAGATATGGGGAACCCTCGTGACTGGCGGGGGAATTAGTTGTCAGTCCAGCACATATTCCTCTTCTCGTTGGCTGTATCCAGCAAGGATCTTGTTGATTGAGCGGCCACCGTGGCATAGGGATTTTATTTTTTTGTAGGGGTTTGGATTAGGCTTTCGTTTTCAAGTTTGTTTCGCGGTCTTTGATTCATGACGCAGGAGGAATATTTTGCAGCCAGGAGTCTTATATTGTTGATTATGCAATACATATGACATAGCTGTTATATCAAAGGTTGTATTGTAGATTTAAACACTGGTATGCTGTGCTTTATCGATACGGAAGATGGAAGCTAGCGGAGAGAGGGGAGGGAGAAAGAGAGAGAGCGCCATTCTTGGGTAAGGCGGTTGTTGCCGGATTGTATGCAGAGGGCTGATCCACATGTGAAGAAGCAGCGCGATATGACGCTCAAGCGGTCAGCTCTCTCTTGCAGTAGCTGGAGTGAGAACTCACAGCTTGCATCTGAAGTTATTCTATGAAAGAAACCTCTTTTTTTTCTCTCGAGAACTCCCGTTTTGTCTACTTACATGCTTTATTTGTCTATGTGGGGTGATGCAATGACTGATCATGGGTGGATGGCCACCATGTATGACAGACATTGTCGCCTCCAGATGCAGACCGCGTACAACAGGGGGGGTTACCCCGAGTATTTAACGCTCTTGATGATTCTAAGCCCCGCTTTTCCGTCATATCACCTCTCTTTGCTATAACTTCATTACACAGCCTCCTCCCATCGGATACATCTTTATCTCCCACAGGCTGCTGTTTCTTGTCCGACGCCTTCTTTTATCCGCTCCGATAGAAAGGCACTTGACCGGTCAAACAATACGGAAACGTTTCTTCTGCCGGATTCATCTGTACCGGCTTATCGGGACTTTGCGCACATACCGGCTATCATCGTGGAAATTCTGTTTTGACTGCCTTGCCATCTCTATTACTCGCTGCTTGCTTCTCTTTTGGTCTACCAAACTTCTACAACCACCATCTGCAAGGGAGGAAAAGGAAACGAGAGATATTTCTTATCTTTTACTGTGTCTGGTTGTACTTCGTTCGGCCATCGGTTAGGTCGTTTTCCAGCTACACTTGCTACCAGCAATAGTTCTCTGGACGGATACCATATTGGATTAATAGAATAATGGATCCTTACAACTACCCTGGACCGCCCGCTCCTGCTTCTTCCCGTCCCCCTGCGCCTCCTACCTATGCCCAGTGGTTTCTTGACGGAGAAGGAATAGAACATCGTGTTGTGCAGAGCGATATACCCCGCTACCTAGGAAACGATGCCACCGTCAGGCGCGGCCATGGACCAGATGTAGGTCTAATATCAACGCATCCACGTTGTTTAATGGCTTGCTAATATTTCGCTACGTTCATCTAGAACCGTTCTGGCTATATTTATTGTGCCTATAGGCCTTTGACAGGTGTACGTCCCCAGTCACAAATATAATCCTTGCGTCGGAGTTATGTCATGTCGCGTGTTGTACAAAGACTCGTGAATACCTATTTCTAACTTATTTGTGTCCGATCACTGCAGTTCATGATACAGTCGTTGAAGGATGATTCAGAGAGATACAATTATGAGCGAAGAGAGAACCGGCACTATAACCATCGGGACCTTGGTACGTATAATAATTCTCCACTTCCATATTCATCTGCTTCTTTATCCGAAGTAGAAACAGAAAAGGTGTTTGGAAGCTTAACGCAATCGTGGGATGGCTAGGGTACCATGAGTCACAAACTTTCCACCAAAGTCAACAACGTCCGCAGCCACCACTGCCACCAATTGTGCGACCTCAGGAGCTGCCTACGCATACCGCGCAATTATCGGGGAGCCAACGCGTGGAACCCCCCGCTCAACCTGCTTCATATTCTCAGCAGCCCTATCCGCCTCCCTCCCAAGCATATCCACATGCCTCTGGTCAAAACTATCCGCACGCACCCCCTCCAGGATACCGGCCAGGTCCTGCATATGGTCCTTCTGGATATCCAGAGCCGGACTATCGTGGTGGTGGTAGAGGAAGGGAGGACACCTTTTACAGGGCTGTTCCAAGTGAACAGTACCGGCCGGATCCTCGTGGAGATGGATATCAACCGGACCCATCGGTGCGGCAAAGCCAACCTAGGTTTACTGGCTCTGGAGATGAGCATATCCCGGTGCCGCCGGGTACTGACCCACAGACGTCTGGGGACCCCCAGGGGCGATACAGTCCGCCAGAAGATGCACCACCCCCGCCAGGAAGAGGTTACTACCCGCTTGATCCAACTCAGCAGCATCAATTCCGGAGATACCCAGGGGATTCCTAAAGATAATGGCACATACCAGACACAAGGGAAATGGCTTTTTTCTAATATATTTAAATACTGGGATATTGGACTGTGGTGTGGAGGGAGCTCTGGAAGTTTACTTTTCTGCCTTGGAGTTTGAGGATCTTTTCATATTTTTTTTACCTAACTTTGGACGTTGCCCACTGGATCAATCGGAGCTTCAATCCTGCATTATTTTCTCATCACCATTTGGGACAGCTTGTAGAGCTCGCTTACTTCATCTGTACCTGGGCTCAGTTTTGGATATGGACTCGAACTCTATGCATTGGGGGCCCTGCTACATTTCTGGCTCTGCGCATTGTCTATTGTATTCTATGGAGCGAGCCGTTTCTGGACACTCAGTTGCCTGCTGCTAAGCCCTTTTGGATGGATTGCCTTAGAGGATCACTGGATGGAGTCCCGTATTATCTACTCTTTTGGATTCCCCTATGGACAGGACCAATTGGAAGCCCATGGACCTTGATGAACCTGCCTTTTGGACATCTTTCCGGTTATGCTAGCGTACTAGAACGCAGGACGGGCATCTTCACTGTCCGAGCATCTTCTCTTTTCTACTCAGTGCTGATGTTTTTACTTAAGGTTTTATTTCTTTCGCCCAAGGGCACGCCAGGTGGTGGGGTGAGGTTCAAGAGAGGACTTTCGGTGTAGGTGTACAGCGTACTGGCTTCGGATCTTGGAGTGTATTGGTATTTACGTTCAGGGTTCCTGCTTGCTTGCTTGTTGGTTCTCATGGCTTCCTTCATGGTTTCCTCCTGGCTTCCCGGTAGGTGTGAGGCTTCTGTGGTGATGTTTTCTTTCAGTTATTCTTTTATTGGAGGGGCTAGTGGTATTGGGTGGTATGGATTTGGGTTGAAAAGCGATGCGGTAAGGAGAGGTGGGCCGCGGAGGTGAGAAGTGATTGAGATGGGGTGGAGGTGAGGTTTATATTTGCCTATTATATTCATGTCCTCCTCTTCTTTGTATCTATTTGTGTAAGGTGGGAGTGGGACGTATAAATTTTTGCATCTTAGCCTTTTTTTCATGCGATTTGTTTCCTTACTCGGTCGGACCGTCGGTGGTGAATGGTACATACGCATTGTAGATACCAAATCTTGTTGGTGGGCTTGTATTGCTTAGTTCTTTGGATGGGCATGCTCGCGTGTGTGACTCTTGGTTTTTGCGATCGGTATCTTTGCAGAGGTTGCTTCTTGTGTATCTGCCTCCTGCCGTTGCCTACGCGGACGCGGGTGTTTGAGGTATATTGCAGTGAACCGTTACGGGAATCCGGAAAAGGCACCAAAAGCTGCACTGTTATCATTGCACAACCTGCTTACTTGCTGCTCGTAGCGAAAAGTTGTGCTTTGCAATGCGGCAGGCTGCGAGTATGTAGGGTGATCTGTGTTGTAGTTCCTACATTCGTCCTTCGACTGCGAGTATGTGTCATGGCCCTTACATTCGTCCTCTGGCTGCATTCATTGACTCTCAGATTCTACGGTCTGGCGCTGAAGTGGGGAGCGCAAGACGTCTGAGGAATTGTTGCCGAGTGAGCGGACATGGTGATGCGGGGGAATGAGAGGGTGTGGGCCCTGAGTGAGGTAATTCTCGCAGCCGCCGGTAGATCTACATACTGTCGATCACGATGTTATAATTATCTGGCTACCTAACTCTAAATCGGTAATAATTCAAGAATGTAAATTTGGGTTTGGATTTGCCTGAGGACCCACAGTCTCTCACTGACCCACTAATTTCCTCCCAATTGGGTTCTCTAATCCTATGTTCGAGGATTGATGGACCTTGGACATCCCCGAGTTTACTGTGTTGACTTCTGCCATGGAGGAAAGATCGTCGTGAGCTGAGATGGCATCTTGCAGGTAGATGAGCTGGTTGGTGCACGGGTATGAATGCGCAGGTGATGACGGGAATTTAACGTACTAATAGTAGGATTGAAGGGGCCCGGGGACTGTGTAGCGCTACGAAAGTGCCAGTGAGATAGCACACGTACTTGTGGTACAGTACTCGGGTGATACATGACTGTTATTAGGTACGTACTTTCGCTTTCTGATACGCCCAATTGCCAACTCAGCATAGTCAGTCGGGAGGAAGGCAAATATGTGGATTCCACCAGCGTAGATTGGGTATTACCCGCTATTACAACACGAAAGGATTGCAATCTACAGCGAGGAGATACGTGCAACGATGCCTGTTCGGCGCGGTGAGTGATCAATTCGCCCGAGGTGGTAGGTGGTTGCGACTCATTGACACTCACAGGCTTCGCTGGCTTTCGCCAAGGCCTGGTTTGCGAGATCGAGATCACGTTGCTCCGCCCGATTGAGCTGTTTCTGCGGGGTTGGTGTGGCTCGGCCGGTGCGGCGGTGCGTGTGTTCGTAGGGCTGAAACAGTCGCCGAAACCAGGCCAAGCAGCGCTGAGCAGCCGAGAATTACAATAGAAACCCAGTGCATAATGGGTGAGACGATATGGGCGGTCAGAATCCGTGTGGGGCTCATTTCCGCCCCCCGGATTCTATGTTCGAGTCTTTGTGTGTTTCCATCGGCATCTCTCGCCAGTTTTAGAGCCCTCATAAGAAAGAAGTATTCTCGACAGATCCCAATCCTTGGGCTCGGGTGCCCAGACAGGGTTTCATCTCCAAGAATAGCTGCTTAAGCGCCCCATGGCCAATGTGGCTGTTCGGCCTACATGATGATGCATGGCCTCCACAGCCTCCACTAATTTTCTTTGGTCTACTCCGCACGACTACGATGTATTTGCTTTTATGAGCAAACAATAACCTGCGTCGGTTTCCCCACATGCTGCTCTCGGACAAGCGTCAACGTCAACGATGCCTTCACGAAGCTACCGCGATATCGACTTACAGTTCTCCACCATGACCCGACCGCCGCTTTCGCTGGCCATGCTGCTGTTGTGCGTGCTGATGGTAGTTACACCTACGTCGGCACTCGCAGTTCCTACCGCAGCCTCGCCGACGACCTCATCGCGCAGCCTTGTCGATAGTTTCTTGGGTCTCTACCACGAGAGTCCAAGAGCGGGCGATCTGAGAAAGCGACAAACGATTTGGACGGGGTTGACAGTGACGGAAAAATACGTTTTTTCATCGATAGTCACGACGAGAACGATCTTTAAGAACAGGACGGTTACGAGGACGAAGACGACCTGGAAAACAAAGACGGCAAAGCCATCAGGACCATCCATAACGCCCGAAGCTGCTTCCGGCGACCTGGTGGTCACGCGGACTACGACTGTGACAGTAATTACGACTGCGAGTACGGGAGGGCAAAGGGTGAAGCGGTATCCGCATCATCGCATTGGGGAGGCGGCGGGGTTCGATACATTTCCGAAGTTGAATGAGAAAGATAATGGGGTTACAACCGGGTGGACTGTCACATCGACGGAACTCACAAGGAGTAATGCCACCGCTTCTGTGACGAGGTATACGGGTACTGTGACGAGGTTTATTACGACGACTACAAGATTCACCACTATCACCCCCGTCGCCAATAGAACATCCAGCGCCCCCTTGAGTGGTATACCGGCGCGTGTGACGTATGTAACTGTGACAGAAACGATAACGGCGCCACCCACCGCCGGACCCACCGGCGACGGCGGCAGTGGATCATCATTAAACAAACGCGTACTAGCAGGCAGTATAGTCGCAGGCTTAGTCGCAATCGCCGGTCTAATCGGCGTATGTTTCTTCCTTCGGCGGAAAACCAACCAGGGATTCCGGCGAAAAACCAACCTCACGCAGGACACCGACTACAGTTCCGTCTTGGATGGATCTGGCGACGAAGTCGGTCAGACGAACCGACCAGCCGAGGCCGAAGGCCTAATGAACATGCCGCCGCTGCAGCCGCTGACACCCACCATGGGGGGACAATACGGCAACCCGGACTCCCCGCACTCCGGCAGCGCCCAACTCCCTCTCCCTCTGCCCATCAATATCATCCCCCCGAGCTCCTCGACCTCGCTCCACACAAACACCAGTCCAACACAACTCACGGACCCCATCGCAGCGGTAACAGTGCCCGTCCCCGCCAGCCGATATACACACTTGTCACCCCCCATTCCATCCTCCGAGTTCGCCCCAAGAACTACACAACGCCGGCGCTCAGACTCCCTGGCGGCAAATATCATGCCCCCACCATTACAGCAGTACAGAAACATCTCGGAAGCTACCACACTCCGCCAAGAGGGGTCCGGGAGCCACTCGCCTTCTGGCTCGCTATATTCCCAGGACGACCAGGCGGGCGGAGCTTTCGCGCCCGTACAAAAGGATTGGGGGGGGTACGTGGAGGATTTTATCAGCCCGCTGTCACCGCCGATGCAGGGGAGTAAATGGAGTTTTGGAGAAAGGGTACGGAGGGCGTCGGGTCCGTCGCCCACTCCAACGCCGTATGAGTACGAGAATCCAGAGATTTATCAGCGAGAGCGGTTATTGCAGCAGCAGCGGGAATATCAGGAGTATTAAGCGACATGTGTGTAGAGGATGTATGATATTAATGATTTGATGATTTGTGTTTCGATTGCATTTGCGCGGGATCTGCGTTTGCCTTTCGTTTTCCTTATCGGGGTTTTGGAGTTGAGCGGGGGTCTGGATTTTTTGGAGTTTTGTTTCCATTTGACAGACACAATTTGTTTGTGAGCGCGCGCGAGATGTGAGGTGATGAAGTTGGAATATGGTTTGCCACAGTCGCGTTGGCTAAGTGGGATCAGCGCATTCCACATTGTGATTAGTTTCCATAGCGCGCGAGGTGTTTGTAGACCTGGGGAGAATGTAAAGTAAACTTTGAAACTTTATTTCAACTTTCGCTGTGCATATCATGGATTGTAGTTATATCCCTCTTTATTACCAATACTATCTTTGCCTGTCTTTATCCTCCTTCTCTTCCCCCCGAGTTTTTGATCGCTACGTTAAGTACATCCCAACACTTATAGCATCCTCCGTTCTAGTTCTGTGCCTTGTGTCCGAGTGGATGCGGTATGTACATAGTAACCCCGGTCCGACACCGCTCCGACTTCTCCATAACCACCTCCTCCCCATCGCACTTATTCCTTCTTCCTGCTGATTCCCATTGTTCCCCTTTTTTCCTCCCTCATCCCCACCCCCTACCCTACATAGCCGATAGCTAGATCGCGGACGTCTTCGCCGCCAGTCAACGTCCACTTCTGCACCAGTAGCAGGCCAGAACACATTGGGTCCAAATTTATGGAACCATGAGAACCGGGTGTACTGGGATCCATATGGTTGGTTTGACACGATACAGGAGTACAAAGAAAGAAACATAGTTCCTCCGAGGCCAAGCAGGAGGTGGAAGTATTAGACGACATCATTGCATTGACTTCGAGCTGGGAAGGTGCATTCTTTTGTACCCCTCTTCCTCCTGCACTGTGTCAAACCACCCATATGGATCCCAGTGCCACCCGGTTCTCTTATCATCGAGCTAAAGAGCGGGACTCCGCGAAGGAAACCATCGATACAAACACGTTCCCATACACTTTCTTAGCTCTCCTAATACTCCCCCATCGGTCGACAGTTCGTGCGAATGGAACCTTCAGTGATGCTCACAGGCTTCACATATAGACGGTTTACAACTGGGCTCGTTGGCTTAAAGCTGAACCTAGGGTAGACCCAGACGGTGCCTCTGCGAATAGCGCAGGCTAGATCGGTTCCATGGAAGAGGGTTCTGGGTTTCGCTAGCTGCTGGTAGAAAGTTCTGAAGCGTGTCGAGCGTCAACAATCTGAACCAGAGACACCAGTACCAGGTAGCTAACGGTGGAACCAGAGGTCAGGCATCCGTGAGAAGCGAATTAGGTCAGCTACTGCATGCCCAACCGTCGCGGGTGCTAGTCTGACACCTCCACCCACAGCCTGAGCTCCGGCTGCTCCTGCGCTATGGGGAAGCCGCCAATCGAATATCTGAGGAGCGAACGGCGGGGCCTCTTCCCTATGAACTTTCTACTTTCAACAATCCATGACGATGCTGCCAAAGTGATTGGGTGTCTACTTGATTAAAGATAGCTCTTAAACTATTGACGATGTTCCGCCAAGACTCGCAGCTGATGGAGTTATCGGCCATACTCTGTCTCAAACGGGTGCTTCTTCTACATCTCCGGTATCAGAAACATTAAAATTGTCAGCGTCTGAGAAGACAGGTGACATTCAGCTGTGCCAATAGCTTTCGGAGTCATGTAGGGCTTTAGGCTTGTTGCCTATTCTTCTTTAGATAGAACCCACGTTTTCCGGGCATCGTAGATGTCCGGCACGTCAGCTATATTTAGACCCTGCGGAAGAACCAAATGCATCTACTCGGCCATGCACCCTGCACGAGGCGCTGTCTTTCACATGCCGGGCCAAGCGGTGAAAGCCAACGAATACCTTGACATCATACTCCGCCTCTGAAGGAAGGTTCGAGAGGACGATGGTGTCCGGAATTGAGGACAAACTGTAGGCAATCGCGGGCAACGGGGTTGACAGGCTTGGCGGATCACATTCACAAAGGAATTAAGAAAGTCCGATGGCATGATATACCACACCTCTGCTGCGCCATCGAGCTGGTAGTTCATGCTGCATAACCCACAGTCCTCGATGTGCCATAAGAACACAGTGCCTGATATTGCCGATTTCCTGCGGAGTTCGCTGGTAATCGTTGTCGAGATAACCCCTCGACCACTCCCACCAACCCGCGAGAAACATGTCGGCCACAATATCGTTTATAGAGACCTAGGAATAATTGATTATTCTGCGTTTGTGCAGGTCTCGACTAGTCAATGTGCTTCGTATAAGTTTTGATATCTCTGTCAGTGATATAGAAGAGTGCCCTTTCGTTGTTGCAAATAATCGGCAGTGGTTCATTATCACCTTCCAAACCGACGTCTTTATTAAGTTATAACAACCACCTTCCTTCGTCTGCGTCTGCGGTGGACTGGTTGATCATCGTCATCGTCATTGCCATCACCCAACATCTGGCTTGTCCGCCTAAGATTCGGACGGGGGGGGCGCCCATTGTTCGGAGACTGTCAGTTACATTTTCATAGTCTCCCTGTATTTGCCTGCAGAATTGGAACTCCCTCGAAAATGCGCGTGATGCGTGCTGAATGCACTGAGGGTCGAGCCCTCGTCCCTTTATTTCCCTTTGGTTGGCGAGGCTTGCGGTGAGATCGTCTTGCTCTTTTCGGGGGATCGCGGCGGTGAGAGTATTCCGTGGTCGGGAGGTTGTGCCGGTGGAGTTACGGTACGAAGTCGATCGGCGTGGTCACGGTCATCCATGCCGGGGTAATATCCCAGCGGATTACTAGTCCACGGTAGAATTTTAAGCCCATGGCGTGGAAATCGATTGCTTCATCCAGTTGAGGGCAGCCGATATCCACCAACCTTTTCGCTTCCTGAAAGTCCCCGGATGTATACCACTTGCTGGGCTTCGATTTTCGATTCAGCCTGAGGAGACGGTAAACGTACGCGTGGTTGAGACATCTCTTTACGAGTTCGGGATCTCTGGAGGTTTGACTAGCAATCGCGGTTAACCGCAGCCACTTCTTGCTTCCGTTGGAGTCGTCGAGGATTTCCTGGAGTTCGGGATTGTTTTGCCAGAGGTCACCCAGCTTCTTCGTTGCTCTTGTCTTTCTCTTCTGGGCAGAGTAGTGTTGTTGGATCATCTCTCTCTCTGCCGGAAGTATCGAGGGTTAGGTAGTCGCTGTCTCGGTACAGCATGCTTCCTTCATTGGAGAGCCTGTTGACACAACTTTGGAGCCTTCCTAGCGGTGTACGTAGATTTCAAGCATGGATTATAATTTCGTCCAGAGAGATGTGATCGTCTTCGCCGTAAATGTTTATCAAATCTTAGTTGAACCCAATGGTTGGGAAGGGATTGGACCAAATTGGCGGGAACATTTCGTTGAATGCTGCGAAAGACTGCAACCGGGCTTCTGCATACGTCCGCCGCTGCCCCGGGGAACGGTTCTTCCTCTCACTCACCTCCTACCTTCAGTCGGCAGCGGTCATGAGCGCAGCGGGGATTTGAGCGTATAGGACTTCCTGCGGAAATCGTTGATCGAGATGCACTTGTTGGTTTGGTGGTGTTGACGGGCGTCCAATACATCTTCGATCTCGTTACTGATGTCTTCTTCCGGTTCGCTTGGTCCGAATTCTCATATCCTCAGATACTGGGTTTGTACAAAATGCAAAGAATTTTATTAATTGCATCAGTAAGAAACATGATACGCCGGGAATATCCATCGATGGCCCCACGAATTACGAATCCCTATGGCTTGATGAGTTTGTGATGGCCATCTATATGCCAAAGTGGATGAGGATGAGGAACAAAGTAATTTACGTGGGTAGGCATCATTGCGAATCGCCTCATGAATGCTGTCTCTGGATCTATCCTAGAATATGGCCTGTTGAAATTTTTGCCCATCCAACTGAACGCAGTTTCATCCGTCACAAACAGCTTGTCCGAACTCTCCATCCAGAAGTCTCTGAATCCTAGGATGCTGAAGCGATGAAATCACCGTCGCCTTCGCACCCATTCCGTTGTTGCAACCTGCATTTCCCACTGGATTGCAGTAATATCTCGGTAGTGCACATGTATCTCACCCGGCATACTCCACGATGGACACTTTGCGGTGGGGGAGTACGGACGGCCAGGAAATGGAGGTTCATGGGTTGGTTCCTCTAGCATTTTGGAGTGGTGAAGCATGCATGGCCTTTGTATTGATATTAGTTTTGCCTTTACGGCCATTAGACTTTTGGATTTTCGACAACCCCCAGAGCAGCGAAGGATTGCTTGTCAGGAAGGACAAGTACTTCTTATCAATTCCTAAGCCCTCATACAAACTCTCCATATTGACCTTGTCTTCATCCAGGGAAGACCACGATCATATGTGCTTGCGGGTAGAGTGATGTTTTCATGCGATCCATGGTGGAGGGGCCTGGCCGTCATGCAACAACTTTCACTGTTGTCGGAGTCGGCCAGGGTTTCCAGGGCTCAGGAGTATCATGCCAGTTCTCACTGAGCCTCTCGGCAACCTTCTCTTTCTGCGTGGTGTTGTGTTGGTGAATCATCTCTTACACTCGACCGGAAGCTCTAATTCGTTCGAACTAGCCCGGATTGCGGTTGCTAGAATCAAAGCTGCATCGTCTACTGTGCGGGGGGTAGCAGCAGCATGAAGATAAACACGACGGTGAGTGGCTTGAATCCCAGAGGTGATAGTTATGGCGGCCTATATTCCAGTCAGTCTCAGAAGTCCCTATCTAACACCCAACGGGAGATTATACTTGATGATGCCAGTCCAGAGTGGGACAACTCCAGTTTGCTTTGCTTTGCTTTCTGTCAACATGTTAGCTCATCAAAGCTCACTTGGATAAACACGGGCATTACCTTATCATTTGCAGTTCCAACCACTTCCACCTGTGTCCCATGGGTGGTAGTTCCTTCGAGCGAAGAAGTAGCTCGATACCGGTAGCAGCAAGTGTGTGGATGAGCGGTACCAAGACTGGAAGCTGGAGGTAGTTGTGGCATGGGCGGCTGCAGCTGGGGGGCTCTGGTGACTATTCCGTTAACTCTAGTTCCTCAGTTGTGGGGGAGGGGTGGGCCGCGGATATGTACCTGGGGCGTGGTGTAGCGAGTTACTAGGAGGTCGAGGGCGGAGAAGATTGGGGAGATATGGGCGAAGAATTGGGTGAGATTTGGGTGAAGAATTGGTGAAGTAGTACTGTAAAGAGGCCGGCGAGATCGAAGGAGCTGTGAATAGAAAGCGGTAAACACTTCACAAGCATAATATTTGAGGGTATCAATAAAGTTGGGCAAAGAAGGGGAGGAAGGAAGAAGTCCACCCCAGCCCAAACGGACCAGGGCAGAATCGAGAAGTGTGTGTAGTAAAAACCAGTGGAAAGGAGTAAGAAACTGGATCTGCGATGACAAGAGAAATAATCCAGCCAAGAGCGGGACAGAGGGGTTATTTAACCCATAACCAGCCAAACTCAGCTTGGGGGGAATGCTATTGTTAAAAGTCAACCTCGCCATCCCACCATACCATCGCGCAGTTTAGAAGGGTTCACTGTATGGCAAGCAAATTATAGCACCGGTATTCCCTGACACATGATAAAAGACCAGTTTTCTGCACCGGCATGGGCCCGGGATGAAAGCCCAGCTCGTACTTCACTCTGGAACGCGTGAGCTGAGTTTTCCAGAATATGCAGAAGACAAAGACAAACAAGATTCCCGTCCGCCGGTGCTAGTGGCGGCGTTTTTCGTTCCCTTGAACAAGGCACCCAATCATACAAACCAGCCCGTAGACTGCTGAAGAAGCGGCCGGATGAAGGTATCAAGCTAGTTCCTTCCTGATACCCCTTGCTTAACATGCCACCCGCCATCAAACTTCAATACTCTAGCCCGCAGAAACTGGTTTCTTACGAAAAGACAGGAAGTTGTTGCTGTGTCAGGCCATTGAAAAAGCGGCTAGATGAAAGATATCAAGTTAGCTCTCTCGATATACGTGGCCTACTTCAACCTCCTATCCTATAGAAACCGGTTTCTTTAAGGAGAAGGCGGGATGCTGCTACTGAAGAAGCAGCTTTAGATGAACGGTATTAATCATGCTTGTCCAAATATCGTAGAAATTCACAGACTTGCGGGTTTTGTGAAACTGCCACAACAAGCAAACCACTCACCGGCCGCCTCACTTGACGCACCGGAAGCCTGGACTCACACGATCTTCTGCAGCCGACAATCGGGCCTGTTTGCAACTTCCTGACCGACCAGCACGGGATGGGGCAGGTCTGTGGCATTACGTTTTCATCCCAAACCAGAAAACTGGGTTTTTGGCTGCAGCGGGAACTCGTATGAATACGGGATTTGTACATATTCCAATAGTGGTGTTTGATACCACTCTATCCGTCTAATTAACCATTGAGCCCCTCCTCCTTCCTTTCATCCCTCCTAGCCAATACAGGTCTGTGCCATTGTGACTCTTGTGCTTTCGTCCTATATTATACAGAAAAAAGGGTACTCAGCAGCGGGGAGTCATCTGAATATGGGGTTCTGTGTGTTCCAATGATGGTGTTTGATACCGACCGGCCCCTCCTTGGATTCATCCAAACACATAACGGGATGGGACAGATCTATGTTATTGAGTATATCCTCGCACTTTCATCCTATATCCCATCCTAGCACGTATGAAGAAAGCCATCTGAATCGTAGTGTTTGATACCAGGCTCGTGCACGATAGCTAGAAGTTGTGAAAAACAAAGAACTCTCCTAGCGTCTTATATGCAGCAGCCTCGTCGCGTAGATACAACCAACTTCTACCGCCACATTTGCACTTGTCTCAGCCCGAGCCCCCTAATCGACAGCTGAGCTCAAGACGCTTCCTCCATCAGCATCTTCGGAGAGCAGCTTATCGTGGATGCCCCTTAGTTTCATCCATAGAGGACCGTGCCGGTTTGAAATCAAGGCACGGGAGCTTGCTGCAGCAGAAACCGGTGCTGGTGTGCTGGCGTCGGCCTGTGCGGAGATGCGGTCAGCTTCCAAATATAGGATGTTGGTTATTCTTTGTGTGGAAGGGAGACTCTTATGTACGATGGATACCCTGCTGCGGAATACACAACTGAAAGGAAAATGGAAGGGAAGATACAGTGGAGGGGGGGACCGGAGGTGGAAGTCTTTTGGGTGAATATGAAGTATGTACATTGCTCTCTCTTTACCCTGATTGCTAGCACGGCCCTATATCACTGGAGTACAAGACTAGTACACGAGCTGACTATCACGGGGAAACTATGCCCCTGTTTCTGCCAGCGGAGTTTCTGCCACGTTCCGGTCTACATCTCTCTAAGGATCGAGATAAATTCCGTTTTTTTTTGATAAAACAGGTGCTCAGAGACATTACCGTCTATCTAGCAAACAAATTCCAACTGCGTCTATCCATCGCACATACGGTATAGGGTATGTACACGCACTCAGTACTACCAAGCCGTGATATCATCCACCTCACCCACACTCGCCATGCCCGCGCCATTCATCACAGAAGCCCCCACAACACTCATCAACTCACTCCCAGGCTTCTCCATAATATCCGGCAACACCTCCTTCAAAAACCCTAATATGTGACTATTAACTTCCTCAAACTGTAGCAAGAACGCATCGTGTCCTTCGGGAGAGTCAATAGTCGCCAACCTAGCATTTGGGATACATTCTGCCAGCTGCTGCTGCTCGGCATACGTAAACAATCCATCGCTTTCAATGCCAATAACTAATGTAGGCTGCTCAATCAGCTGCAACGCTGCGCGGATGTCGTTATCAGGAACGCGGCCACGAGACACGTCGTGTGTGTCAAGCTTCCGGGTGATTGCGATGTAGCAGTTGGCGTCGAAGCGATTGACGAACTTGTCGCCTTGGTAGCGGAGGTAGGTCTGGGCGGAGAAGTAGGTAGAAGCCTTTTTACCGTTGTCGTTGCGGCCGTTGCAGGAAGGGGCACGGCTATTAGTGATACTGCCGCTTCCATTAGCTGGCGGCAGCGACGGTGCTGGTGTTTCCCCGTTCTTGACGTCCTGCCGAATTTCAGGTGTGGTCTCTTGTATCGGGGATCCCATAACTGATGGCCGGCGGGATGATAGCTTCTTGGTGTTTTTGAAGCCATCATTGTGAATGTACCAGTGCTCCTCGCTGGGAGTACAGGGAGACCGCCGGCATTCGGAGTGGGTATTATTATAAGGGTGTCGGCTGGGATCTGGTGTGTTTCGTCCAAACCGTGACTCAAAGGAGTTGCGACTGTAGAGTTTAGGACATATCCTCAAATGCAACAGGTCGAAACAAACCTTCTATATGTGAGCAACGCACTCATGCGAGCAGCTCCAAGGCCGGTCATGGGTGGATCGTTAAATGGATAGTATCCGTCATCTGAAGCGGGGTTAGAAAAAAGACTATTGCAGCATATAGAGCTCAAGTGGCAAACCATATTTTGGATCCACCGAGATGCTCTGTCTTTGTGCTTCTCCCCAGGAAATGCACCACGCGGAATGGCGTGCACTTGTGGCAAGAGGAACAATGGCCCTAACATAGTCCTTGCCAAAGTAGGCCCATTCAAGAACTTGCATTCCGCCCATGGATCCACCGATGGCGATCGCAACTTTCTTAACGCCGAGATCGTCTAAAACGAGTTTGTGAATGCTATGCTTAACAAACGGTAGTTAGGCGTCTGCAATCCAACAAGGTGGGGGAAGAGTGGCGACCGACTTTACATCATCTCTGATTGTGGTCAGAGGGAATTCTGGCCCGTAGTAATCACCAGTAGCCGGATCAGTCGTGACAGGAGAAGCACTGCCGTAGGGGCTTCCAAGGGTATTGAAGCACACCACAAAGAACCGGCTCGTGTCGAATGCTTTTCCATTACCGATGAGAGGTCCCCACCAATCTGCAACGTCTGCGCTCCCGGAGAGAGCATGGCATACAATCATAGCATTGTCGCCGGCTTTATTGAGTCTTCCCCAGGTTTTGTAGGCGACCGGGACATTTGTGAGGGTGACGCCGGATTCGAGAGTGAATTCGGGGATAATGGCGAGACGCTGACCGAAGATCAGAGGGAAGAAGGGGTTTTCGGGTTGTTCTGTGCGAGTTTCTTGGGGCCTGTTAGTTCTAGGTGAAGTGAGGATTGGATTGGGGAGGCGTTGACTTGTAGTACCATATTTCTGTGGGGCGAGCGGAGCATCTGTGATTGGCGTCATTGTTATTGTCATTGTGTTTGCGGATGCAATTCCTGGGAAATAAGAGAGCTATATATACTGAGGGATCGAATTGGTGATGGGTTGGCTGGACTGCAATTAAAAATGGTTTGCGAATACGGTATGTACAGATTTGGTGATGACTGGGACAACGTTGCACTGATTCTTTTCTTTTCGATGGTAAGCGGGGTGTAGCAACGTGCATTAGCGAGGGTCGTGACCTGCAAGCACGCAAAGCACTCCCAGCTCTTTCGCCATCAACGAGCACAAGGATAGGCGGACGAGGGCGATACATCGTCCCGGATCTAGAAATCTAGACATCTGCAGCCTAGTCAGCACATAATAGCCATCGAAGCATCTCTGGAGAGAAACGTCGATTCGTCTCATGCATAATGCAAGAATGCTAGTGGAGCAGAGTGGTGTGGTGTTCGGCATGTCCCGCCGAAGGAGGGCTTCTTGATGGTGACGTGCATCCAAATGCTTGGCGGTCACGTCTTCCCGATCTCGCGTTCAGAGCGCATCACCTCCGCCACGTACGACGAAATGAGCCATGAGCATGAACTCCCAGATAGCCCATTCCTCGCAAACCGCTCCTATAAAGGAATACCGCGTTATGTGGACTCAGGTACCCAACCTCCAAACCCCGCGAAAACGCGAATTCGAGTTCATCACTGATCCACTGCGTCGAACAGCAAAAGAAGCAAAAGCTGAAGAAATGGCATGATGGTTTATACAGCCTCTTCTAACTTCACATCTAGGTTCTAATGACGTTATGGCGTCCAGGGACACTCCGATTCCACACCTTTAACAACCGTATGCTTCTGTACGACGAGGGGAGGACACTCATCGTACGTAGACTTCTCGCCGTCGATCCCGGCATCGCGACTGATGGCGCCCGCAGACCGATAAATACCTGAAGCCCGGACATACCATCGACGAAGGAGATGAGGTCGAGTTCGAGCAGCACCTGGCGACAATCGAGGAGTTCCTCAAGACTGTCATCCAAGATCTTACTCCAGTATTCGCACCGGCGATCCAGCGACAGCAGCACCGAGCTGCCACAGCTGTCCGGAATGCTATGAGTCCTGCACGTATGCCCGCACAACGAATGAACACCGCTACTCCCGCATCAAGAATGAGCGCTCCTACGCCTCGCAGACCTGCCCCACAAACTCCTATGCGACCACCACAACAGACCCCACGAACTCCTCAAACGTACCAGCCAGTGAATCATACTGCAAGTTCTCTGTCCGCTCAACCAGTTCAGAGACGCCCGATAGCAGTACAAACCCCAGTACCGGCGCACAGGATCTCTGCACCTCTACCTCCACCTCTGAACCCTCCGTTACAACAGCCACAACCTTCGGCTCGGAACCTACTGGTGCAGCAACCACCACCCCCGGCTCGGAATGCTCCCCGTCTACCTCCTCAACCTGTGCAAACCCCAGTACCCGCGCACAGGACCTCTGCACCTACATTTCCGAACCCTCCATTACAACAACAACCACTGGTCCGGAATGCTCCCCGTCCACCTCCCCAACTGGTTTCAAGAGAATACCTTCCTCGCAGTGGTTTTGGTCCTATCTCACCTACCCGCCATCCACCTCCTCGTCAAAAAATATCGCCGCCTTGTCGTCCACCTCCTCAACTAGAATCGAGGCAACCTTCACCTCCTGTGATTCAGGTGAGGGCGAGTCCTGAGCCAAAGTCCCCCATTCGGCCTAATCCACCACGCCCTCCTCCTCGCCCACGTTTTTCACCCCCTAGACCAATGTCGCGGCCACAGCAGGAGCCGACAACATTTCCACCACCACCCGTCGTCCCGTCTCCCCAGAAACATCCCAGCCCTCCCTCCCCTCTTGCGCGTCCCCAGCCCTCTCGACCATCTCGTTCAGAACCACCCCTACAAGAACCACCACCGCGCCAGCCTCCCCAAAATCA
>Ga0307515_10001318_pt1 | contig 56352 bp, 50 predicted proteins | sample 17_EM_MG_FD_194513 | JGI IMG/M metagenome (GOLD analysis project Ga0307515, IMG submission 194513) | Populus trichocarpa ectomycorrhiza microbial communities from riparian zone in the Pacific Northwest, United States - 17_EM | ecosystem: Host-associated > Plants > Roots > Unclassified | place...
CAATCATAATGCATTTGCCAAGGATAGCAAGCGCGATAAAGATTTTATTCCAGATTTGCTGAGTACACTATCTGCTGCGTGAAAATACCGCTGACATTGATTTTGAAGATGACAACAGCCTTTTGAGCGAATCTGAGGGTGAGAACGAGAATTGATTGAAATGAACGGGAGTTTTGAGTATTATCATTATCTACAATTAGCGGACACTTTAAAGTATATTTTAAAGGATATATTTATATGCACAATTCAAGAAAAATGTAGTGATGAATAAAAACATACATGAAAAGGATAGAACGACTGCGAAAACACAGTAAATGATATTCTATGCCAAAGTGAAAGGTTGCATAATGCGGATACGCCTGTGCCAAAATGAGCGTCAACGGAGCGTCAACGATTTTTCGTGCTGTAAGTCAGGTTATTAGAATGTGAATTTATCGTTATTATCTATAATCATTGTATTGGCCGCCTTTTTAGGCAAAATAGAATGCTACACTCTCCTTGCCCCATCTTGACAATGAGCGTCAATAAAGCGACAATGTTTTTGGTCTTGGATCTTGGGTAATCTTGGTGGTAAATGATCGCATACATCTATAACCAATGTTTTGGCAGCCTTTATACGCTGATAAGCAAGAGGTCGTCCCGCAGCAGTCTCCCGGACAATCACAACTAAATTCGTTTTCAATGCTGCAACTCAGTGATCCTGAACGTTTTAGCCTATAAAGCCGGGCAAAACTCCATATATAGACATCAGCGGCCATCTCGCGCTTTGATTAACCATTCTGCAAGGCCAAAAATCGTTGACGCTCCGTTGACGCTCATTTTCATGATCGGGCAGGGAGCGTGTTGCTTTTCTTTTAGCCTGTAAAGGCGGCCAATACATTGCTTATGCATAACAAAGGACAAGTGACTTTTCAATTACCTGACTTACAAGACTAAAAATCGTTGACGCTCCGTTGACGCTCATTTTCAAGATCGGGCAGGGAGCGTGTTGCTATCTTTTTAGCCTGTAAAGGCGGCCAATACATCGCTTATGCATGACAAAGGACAAGTCACTTTTCAATTACCTGACTTACAAGACTAAAAATCGTTGACGCTCTGTTGACGCTCATTTTCAGAATGGGGTATGGAGCGTGTATCTCTTGTTTTCAATTATAAAGGCAGCCGATTCATCTGAAAAAACTGACAGTGTGCAAAAGTTAATATTTTGCGATTAACAGTAGGGTATCTAAATGCGACCATAAATACAAAAACCCGAAACACAGAACCGGAGATTGGAACCGACGGGTCTAGCCAAACCCGGCAAAACCCGCGGGTTGACCGGTACGGGTCTGGGTTTGGCCCACCAAGACGCTGCGGGTCGGGTTTTTGGACGGTTCTGGAACCGAACCGAACCGTTTATCCGGTCCAAACCCGGACCGCTGGCGGGTTACCCGGACCCGTTGCTAACACTAGTTTTCGGTAGTGACTCAACAAATACCGGTCCGATCGCAAATCTGAATGCGGGATGTCAATGAGCGGCAAAAACTACACAATCTACGCAGTGATCATGTTGCGATATGATCAGAACTCAAATACTTAATTGCAGCCAAAATTGTGAACTTGAAATGCTGGGTTTTTGGTTGTAAAACCGGCCGATTTCAAATGGTCCTGGTTTTCGTGCGGTAAGACCCGTTGCGATGGCACGGTTCCTGGTTGAACCGGAACCGGAATCGACGTGCAAATTTGGACCCGTTGCCAAGAATGGTCTTGAATATCGTGAAAATGGCCAAAGGCGGGTCTTCGCACGCCTCATTAGACGAAATGCAATCACTGTGCAAGAAACCTCGCACCAAGGTCCAAGAAGAGAAGAAGCGGGGTGTTGAATGTCCCGGGTATCAAAAAATCAAAGCTGCCATGGAAAGAGACCTGCCTATGCTTTGTTTAAACCACACAGCTGGATGCCCACCTGGCCAAAATGCCACTGCAATGATTCCGCAGACACGATCAAGACGCAAAGGAACAGGCGCACCTGCAGCCAATGAACATTGACAGCCGACCCCAGAGCCGACGCCACCTCTGCCAGAAACGCCACCCGCCCCAACTGGTAACAATTCCAGAGCTCAATGTTGCCAAATAGTTAATTTGCCGGCCAGATATGCATATTCACATATATCTCTTCCCTGTGTTGAATTTTTTACTGTTGATGCATCTGCCCAGGATAGCCAGCACAATACAGATTTCGATCCACATATGCTGACTGATGAAGGAACATCCACTGGTTAGTACACTATCTGCTGTGTGGCAATGCAGCTGACATCCATTTTGAAGACCAGAGCAGCCTATTGAGCGAACCTGCAAGTGATGACAAGCATTGATTGAAAGGCATGGGATTTTGGAGATGATCATTATATATATATATGTATTATTAAAGAAGAATGTAGTGATCAAGAAGAAAGTAAATGAAAATGCTAGAATGGCTGCCAAAACAATGTGAATGATGGAATACGCCAAATCAAATAATTGCATATTGTGGGTACACCCTTGGCAAAATGAACATCAAAGGAGCGTCAACAATTTTAGGTCATGTATGTCTGGTAATTGAAAATTTATTTTGTCATGGTTATACATAATCAAAGTATTGGCTGCCTATATTGGCAAAAGTGATAGCGCCACACTCCCTACCTCATCTTCAAAATGAGCATCAACAGAGCGTCAACAATTGCTGTTCATGCTTCCCGGGTAATCACACCGCCGATAGGTTGCAGGCAGTTATAGAGTGATCAATGGCCGCTTGTATAGTCAAAACTGATTGCAATACCCTCCCTGCCTCATCTTGAGAATGAGCGTCAACTGAGCGTCAACAATTGTTGGTTGTGTATCTTGGGTAATATGGGGTGAGTCCGCATGTAAACAGTCGTAAACGAAGTATTGGCTGCCTTGATAAGCAAAAGAGAAAGCGAAACGCTATCTGCCCCATGTTGAAAATGTGCGTCAACGGAGTGTCAACGATTGTTGGCCTTACATCATGGTCAATCACTGTGTGATGTGGCCGTTATGGTCTATATACATCGTTTTGACTGCTTTTGTATGCTAAAAGGCTCAAGAATACTTAGTAGTAGCTCTGTAAATAAAATAAGTTGTTACTGTCCCAGAGGATGTGGCGGGAATATCCTGAACATATCTTTCTATAAAGGCTGCCATACCCTTGTTTATCATTGGTTGTGATCATGCGCCACTCATATTACCGAAGTTGCAAGACCAATCATTGTAGATGCTCTGTTGACTCTCATTCTCAAGATGGGGTAGGGTGCGTCTTGCTTTGTCTTTTTGCTGTAAAGGTGGCCTATACTATGTTTATGACTGTGTGTAACCTGTCGCCCCCCTGATTACCCTAGATACATGACCAACAATCGTTGACGCTCCATTCATGCACATTTTCAGCATGTGGCAGGGTGCGTGTGTCTGTTCATATTGATCACAAAGGTGGCCAATACATCAAAAATAAACCGTGATGTACGAATGTCAATAATCTGCGATTATCAGTTGCATATATGAATGCGACCATGAATGTAAAACCCAAAATGCAGAACCAGCGATTGGAACCGTCGGGTCTCGCCAAACATGCCCAAACCCCCTGGTTGACGGGTATGAATCCGGGTTTGGCCAACCAATAGTCAGCGGGTCAAGTTTTTGGATGGGTCTGCATCTGAACCAACCCATTTTTGTGGTCCAAAATTGCACTGTTGGCGGGTTACCCGGACCCGTTGCTAACACTAATTTTCATTCTATCCTGGTATGTAAATTATTAGACGATAACAATTTTTATACAACAAGCTTAATCAATGTTATTGCTATTGTTACTTTATTCTCAGTCATTCTATTGCATGATGTGGTACTATCATGCATATAGATTGTATGTATATTGTCCCTTGTTGTACTTACCTTGTAAATTGGTATAGTACTGGTTGGTTTACTGGGTAGATCATATTATATTGTATCTAAAAACTCTACAAAGTCATCAATGGTATAAAGGTCAGCTGCCATCAAGTGCTTTATGTTACAAATCACAGTATATAGTAGTGAAGGGTGGGGCATGACTAGAAACATTGTCCTTGGCCAGATGTGATCGATTGATGGCACAGCGAGATACACCTCTGCCTGACGAACTGAAAAAGATATAGACGCATATCATTCAGAAAAGAACATCTGCAATGTTGACATTACTCCATCGATCCTCTCATTGCTTCAAACCTTGGGCTGCCACAATGTCTATTCACATGTAAGTCATCAAATGATATACTGCATTAGATTTCCAATGATGAAGACAAATGTGCCACCAACAGGTGGCCTATATGGCCAGAAACAACACCCAGCTAACAGTTGGGAAGAATTTGAAAACAACTCTCAAAATCACTCAAACACAGACAGTCCATTGGAGCAATCAATCACTGATTTTTTCCTGCTGCCTGGATCTCATTGCACTCCTCCATACAATTGTATCCAGGTGTTCCTCAGTTCTCCCACTTCTTCCCAGATACCAAGAACAGAAGTTCAATATCAAGCACTATTAAAAGTTAAGGATTCTGTAGGTGTGGGCCTCTTTCACAAGATTATGCATTCCCCTATCATGCACTTTATATCCTCCATATAGGGTTGTTTTCAGGATAAGGTCCATCCTATCCAGATGCACCTCTAGTATCTTCAGTATTACTGTATAATACTCAATGCATTTTGCTAATATCTACAATCAGTTTATAGCCTGGATGTTCTTTTGAGGTACCTTGCAATTCAATTTTAACCCCTAAAACAGAATGAGTCCAGCAAGATGCGGAATGATAGAAAAATGCTGTTGCAAGTATTTCCGACTTCACCTGATTATTGGATGTTTCATACTCCCCAGACACCTCAGATGATCAGAGTGACAATTTGTTGGACTTGGTGGGTACTGAAGGCACAACCACAACTAACCTAAAGCAAACTGAACACTTCTCAAAGCAAGTTCCCAACAGCATGGGCCACCTGAACTTCAGTGTCTTCAATAGATGGAACAAAAAACAAGAGGCTAGGTGGCAGGAGAAACATTTCTTGCCATGATCCAGGGGTTGAACTTTTTGAAATAGCTGTGAGATAGATACCTGCACGAGAAGGTGCCAGAGAAAGATTTCTGAGTAACTTATAAAATCTGGCGATGATCAGCATATATTGACAATGTCAAATGAATATGGTGCAAATGAGTATCTGAGTTTGTGAAGAAATGTCCAATTTACATTGTGAAGACATGTAAGAAGGGATGAGAGGCTACATTTATCAGGTTACTGATGTGGCTAAGTGTCCAGGCAAACAGATCAAATATACCCTGAAAAAGTTGTCATATACAACAAATTCAAATGTTGTTCACTATGTGGTGAATAACAATAATGATGACAGCACTAACCTTAACAAACTAGAAGCTTCAGATCCCATTGTGAGATACTACAAAGAGGTTTATGGTTTTATCCAAAAAAAGTAGCTCAAAATAGTCTTACTATTTGACATTGATATACAAGTGAAATATGGAATAGGAAGAATTGAATGAAAAGTATATGGGATCTTATACACTAGGGCAAATAATAAATAACTCCATACACTGCAAGATTTCTTACAACTATTGATAGTCATATACCTTCAAGTTAAATACATGATACAATGTGAAAATACTGTTGTTTCAAATAACAGAAGTTGTATAGAAATGTACTGCAGAGAACCTATTTTGATGTGCTGAGGTGATCTGTGCTAGTCATGTCTTGAGAAGATATGTCATGCTACAAATCACTACAAATCAACAATAGACGTTCCCAAGAATAATAACAAAGTTGGAAAGATGCCATGAATACTGGTGAATGATAGTAGTGTAAATATATATTCTGATTGAGAGAATTAATTTGATTATATTCCAAATATATTAAGTTGAAGCAATTTTTGTCTGTGAAATGCTGGACATGATATTGATTGACAAAAGTGGTAGATTCCGATCCCAGCTGCCCAACTGACAATGCAACACCTTCGGGAGAAACTCAAATACACAGAGCACAGTGAGGACGATTGAAGGCAGGTTCAAAAGCAACTGAATGATATGCAGATAGCCCTCATTGGAGATAGTAATAATGTATTTTTGAGTACATTTCTTAATATAAACAGTAAAACATTTGAACTTACCCATCTGGATAGTGTTAGAAATGGTTCCGAATCCGTGGTTCGGTTCCAGGTCCGGGTTGGAACTGAACTGGAACTGTTGAAATGGGTTTTGCCAGATCAAAAGACCCAACCACACTGAACGCGCAGTTATTTGGCTGGTTCCACAATTTTGCCAACAGTGAATTTTGGATCCAATTGAGTATTTGAGTTGTGATCTTATCACATTATGATATATACGTAAAAGATACAGTTTTGCCTGCTCTGTCACCTTCTCGTTTGCACTTTGTGATCTGATCAATATTTGTTGAGTTGCTGTGAAATAAAGCCGAAAATTGGGCGTTTATGCAGTGATGCAACGAATATTGATTGGATAGCAAAGTGGGGAATTCCAGGTGAAAGAGCATACAAAACTGCAACTTGTATGTATATATGAAATTGTGATAGGATCAGAACTCAAATACTCAATCGGAGCCAAAGTTCTGAGTTTGTAATACTGAGGCTCTGCAGTAGGTAGAACCCAGCCTGAGAACCACGGGATTATGTCCAGTCCTGGTAACAACCATGCCAAAAGAATGCTGGTGGGGTTTTTGAAAGCATCTGGAACCAAACAAAACCGTGTTTCAGGCCCAAACCGAGACCGCTGGCGGTTTACCCGGACACGTTGCTAACACTACATCTGGATACGGCAACTACACTCCTCAATGCTTATTTGGTTTAATAATCAAACAATGACGCAGTCTGTGCCCAGAAGTATCATTTCTGAGACCTACTAGGTACCAAGTTGCTAGAATACTGTGTTTGGGTAATACAATTTATTTAGAGTTGATTAGGGTACGCAACGGTTCTGGACCATCGCTTTGGGTCCGGGTCCTGGTCGAAACCACACCATTGCCACATTGCTGGTCCAGGTCATCAATACACCTGAACGGTCAATTCAGATGATGTTGACGGACATCGCCAAACCGGTCTGAATTTGCTGGGTTGTTAGCTGGTTGTCCAGCCAGTCGATCTGTAGATTCATATAATGCTCTTGTTTTTGCTGTGGGATAATAGTATCTTATCAAAACCGCTAATTCTACATCCAGCTGTCTCTTTTTCTATATGTGGCAGTTTGCGATATCAATTATTTTGGAATCTGTGTTTTCTCTTGTATATATTGAATCTTTGCCTATCAAGGCGTTCAATAGCTCTGATATGTGCTCAACCATCGGCGCAATGCCTTGAATACCCAATACAACTGACGAAAAACTCTTGATGCTCCATTCACAATCATCTTCATGATCGGGTAACATCAATGTTGTGCACAGTTTTGCCCGAAAAGGCAGCTATTATTCCATATATGAATCATTGCCACAAAGCGACACTTCGATTACCCAAGATGCAACACCAAGAAATGTTGACACTCCATTGGCATTGATGTTCAGGATGGCATGAGGAGCATGTCACTATCGTTTTTGGCCCCAAAGGCTGCCAGCATCTCCCCAATAGATGTCTACAACCAATCACCACTTAGAGTACCCAAGATGCAAAGCCAAACATCATTGATGCTCCATTGATGCTCATTTTCAGATTGGGGCAGTGACAGTGTCACTTGCACTTTTGCCTATAAAGGCTGCCATAATGTTGGTTATGCATAACAGCGACCAAATTACGTTTGGATTGCCTTACTTACAAGACCAATAATTGTTGACACTTTGTTGATGCTCAGCTTAATGAATTGTCCATTCCAAATCTGCTGCATCCGATAATTGTATACATAATGATTTAGACATATTGGTTGCCTTTCTAAGTACTCAAGCCTCGGCCTGGTGGCAAAGCCGAGCAGAGTACTATTCCTGCACCATTTGCTTTCACACGGATAAAATCATTGGATCTTGCTAAATGATAGATTTCGCCCGCGATACATCTCTTTATCAAACAATATTTACCTGTGACTGCATGCCATTCTCCCATAATACATCAGCAAAATGTAAAATGGTTTGAAAGTCATAACCGAACAACTCAGCAACTCTGAACAGCCACACTGATCCTTCCAGATGCTCCCAGATGCTCCCAGATAGGCTGAATGCAAAGCGATGTGCTCTCAGGTGCTCTGAGACTACTTCACCGGTGCTCCTGAATACTCCGGAAGTTGTGGAACAGAATCCAAGAATATCCAGAAGACTGTATAGTTGTTTTCAAATTGCTTCCAAATGAAACTATTAGGATTGGCAAATTTCGGAGCTATTGGGAGTATTGGCCGCGTCTCCGAGAGTATTCCGGTGCACCTGGAACCTGGAGCCATACTCTCCGGGAGTGATTATTATAATGTTTATATCAAATAGTACAATTCAATCAACTATCTTCTGCACACCTTGATTCAGGCATTGTAATAGAAATACACAGTCCAGTAGGTATCTAAATCCACCTGATTAGTTACAAGCCATACGCTATCGATTCTATCTGATGCAGCATTATTCTCTCGCACCATGTGTGCAGGTCCAACAATTGCTCCGACAGGTACAACATGCATCTCATCTGTCTGCTTGACAACCCGGATGAACCCGTCAACACAATCAGCCCAACCATGCGGATCTTTGTACTTTGTTGGAATCACCACTGCATATTGTTGAGGTTGAGGACGTAATATCCATTGTTGGGTCTTCTAGCACCTCTTAGAGGAAGTGGATATCGATTTTCTGGCGGACAGGCGCTCCTGAAATTGGAGGATCTGATTTGGTGTAGTCCAGCTGAACTATGATACAGGAAAAGAAGGAACTCGGCCGTGGAAGGTGCATTCGAGATCACTGTCCGTATATTGGACCCAGATGTTATGAGATTCAGGCATGATCCCTTTGTTGGCATCCATATATTCTACTTTGCAATCAAGTCCCAGACGCTCAACAGATGTAGGGCAGTGAAATTGTTGATGGTAGTACAACAGCCCATTCTGAAGATTAATAAATACACTGTCTATGAGTACATACTGATCATATCCAAGCACCAGTCCACTAACTTCATGTCCCCAGTCGTCTTCAATTTGTGTACGGAATAGCTGTCCACAGTTGGGCATTTGGAAATCTACTGATGCATCTCTGAGTGAGGTTAATTTGATACTTCTGCACATGCCGCGGACATGAGTTTCTCTCAAATGAGGTACCTGTTGTGATACGGGGTGTAAAAATTACTCATTCTGACAATTGTGGAGGGGTAAAAGATGGGCTCGGCATGTATTTCGCCGTGTATCAGCATCTGATAGTAGGTTGAAATCGTTTGCAGAGTCAATATCGTACCAGCCTTGAAGTGCAGGATATGACAGTGGCTCCTCCATATAGTCAAGACCGGGACACCGGTCATTGTGCTTGAGCATCTGTTGAATATAATTGAATTTGTTGGTAGATCGATATGCCTCTGTCACATTGCCGAGATGCAGCCGTTCAGAAATATCAGTGGTGAAATTGTCGCCGGAACCCATTCACCAAATTGACTCTGATATGTGGCTCACAAGATGCATTTTGGGATATCCGAAATGGATTAGACGCTGTTCGATGGTTGTCGGGAGCTCCTCAACGCTAATTCGCTGCCACCAAGCTTCAAACTCGACCAAGTAGATGGAGAATTACTTCGTGAACCGCATCTGGTCTTTCGAAGTGGTACCATCAATCTCTCTCTCGAGCTGATTCACAACGCGGTCCGTATCAGCGTCACTCCAGGTGGTGGCTTCAATCTCAGAAACGGATAGACAGACCTGAAATTGCACACACTTGTCGGCGGTCATGGTTACCACCCCGTAAGCCTTTTCACCTGCAGCAGTCTTCACTTGAGCAAGTTCTTCGGCAAATATGCTTCTGGGACTGGTTGCCTCAGTCCCAACTACCTGCAATAGTTGTCGCTCATGATGTTGGAATGATTTATTGAAAAACTTGTGTTTAGCAGGTGTCATGTGATGGATTTCGCGCTCCAATCGCTCGATTGCCCTCTGCCGATCAGCATCTGACCATATGGTTGCCGCTTGTCGGGCTCTATTCAGACCCACCTGAAATTGCCTTCGTTTCGATGTAGTAACCTTTTCACCCCAGTACAGCTGAACCTCCATTGCAGCATGGATTTTATTAATCCTTTGTTCTCATAAATGATGGGATTCTCTTGCCAATAGTTCATCCACTTTGGCCTTCGCAGACTTCGACATTTTCAGATCTCAAAAGGCACCCTTCATCATGTAAAATTGCTTCAGTGCATCGTCTAGTGCTGCGAGGGATAGATCAGAGTGATTTTGTTGGCTGACAGGTAGAGATAATTCAGATAATGCCCGCACTGCTCCCATCACCATTTCATGAGAAGCTGTTTCTGCCGCAGATTTCCCGGCATCCCGGGAGCCGTCAAGAATTGGAGTGCGATTCACTGCCAGTATTCTGATGATGCCCCGGATATCTTTTCCTTCCCAGCAGCCGCTTTTCATCCAATGGAATGGTTTAGAGAAGTGCTGGAGGCCTGGATATCGTGGTACTGATGTGAATCAATTGTCAAATTGATCCTTGACAATTCTAGCTTTCAGGTATTTGAGCAGCCAGTGCAATAAGTCTTTAACTAAACCCAGGAGCAGCTGATGCAATTCATCAGGCTGCCAAAGGCGATACACATTGCAGAGAGGGTATTGCCAGAACTGGTTGCGGATTGGATGAACACCAAGAGAGTGCAGAACATCGAGAGTAGTTTTGTCCAGAAGCTCCAAGTAAACATGCTTATCTCGTGGGTTTTCAAGTGGTCAAAAAGTCAAATGCCCCATCGGCGCACCTTTAGGAATTTCACACATTGGGCATGAGCCATATGAGACTTGAGCAACCATGACTTGTTCCGGATAATCCCCAACCCAGGCAGCCAACAGAGGATAACATTGTCTCTGGAATCCATCAGCACAATCCCATTACAAGCCAGGGCCAGTGATGTCAAGATTCCGGAGTGGGGACAGCACTGTGCCAACTGCGGAATGCCATGCCTCGTCCGTATTGTTGGCACTTTTCGGAGGACAGGGGATATGCCCAACAAGAATCCAGGCGCACTTTTTGGGCGTACGGTGGATATCTTTTCTAATTTTACCGATCGTGAGATATGGCGGCCAGGCATGGTGGTCGCCCAAAAAATTGGTCAAGCGGGTCTTGTCGGATGCACAAATGCCTGCCACAATCATCACTCCAGCAGGTAGCTGATCTTGCGTATCCCACCACCAATCACCTGTGTTCATCTCGCTGTATTTTCTGTGACTTTCCGAGTCTGCAAGAAGCACAGGTTCAAAATCGAGGTGTGCCTGAAATCGGAGATGAGCCAAATGGAACTGTATACATTTGACAATATCCCTGCAGTACAATGTCCCGAAGATGTGCGAATGATCTTCAATCCAACTCTCATTGCCAAGCCTGATATCGAGTCTAGAGCGGAGCTTTCGTAGAGCATCTGCTGATTGAAATGATTCGATGTTGAAGTTGTCCAGTCCACGCCTCAGATGTTGATCAATCCAAGTTTTCTTTGCTGGCTGAATGATAGAGCCTGTTGAAAGTCGTGTGCTGACTGAAAAGGATGCCATGGATTCCATTGTTCTGAGTACGTGCGATGCTTGTTGTACAATCTAGTTGCTTTGCCATATGCTGTCCCCCCGGCGTTGTCCACTCCAACTACCTGCCTATTAGCCCTCGTCTTTGTTGGATCCGGGGTACAAGGCAGATCAGGCTTCTGGGGGTCTATCGTTTCTTCGTTGGGAGTATCTTCAGGTGGTGGTGCACCAGGCACATTGTCTATGGGTAGATGAATTACTTGACCAAGCTCATCGATGGCCATTCAAGTGCACCAACTGAAGTCAAACCATGATGGCTCAGGTCAATCCCAGCCGGCAGGTGGTAACATCCTATCAGGTAGTAGCCCTTCATTCATCGATATTGGGTGATATTGTTGATAGTGATCCTCGAGTTGGTTCTCGTCGAATAATTTCCTTTTCCAGATCCAGCACTTGTCATGTTTCCGGCGAGCGTTGACCATATTTGAGAAATGGTCACTGAATACGTATTCGGATGAATCTCGATGACGCTTCAGGGGGGTGATATAGAGCCTCAGCGATATTGGTTTCAAAGCAAGCCAACTCAGGTTAGCGTAACACATTCACAGCCGGATCGCACCTGAACAAATGCGGGGGGGAGGTTTTCTTTGTCGTCACTGCAATCACCACAATGGGGCCTTATACTACGTCATTATGAGTGATGCCTATGGTCGAGCCTCCGAGCAGCTGATATTGACGGTAGATCGTCATGATACAATGAATAGGTTAGTTTCATAGCTAGCTGGATGTCCGGTCATTAATCATCGAGAACTGATAAGGCTGGTAGGATGTTTGCTTCAGTAACGATCCTTCACTGGAGCATGGATCATGAGGAGAACTAAGATTTATACACAAGGAGCTCAATAGGAAGAAATCACTGTTGCTGCTTGACTCACAGGCCTCCTATTGAATGAGGTTGCAAGGTCGTACACCCATAACATATGTGTAATATCCCTAGTCGTGCCAACCTTCACACTGGATATAATTCTTGTTGGGTTCCTGGAGCTATCATATCATATCCCGTCTATGACCTGTAAAGTCATCTGATGCGGACGAAGGTGAGCACCTATCCAATATCCCAGTATATGAATTCGAGCATAAAACAAAGAAAGGCGGGATGTGTGTGACTAAGGTTTCTTTTTCTCAAGGCCCAGGTTCGTTTCATGGATCAAAGGTGTAGTAACACACCACAGATGGTGACAACAAAATTGGATATAAGAAGCCCTTCATTCTGCCGAAGGTCACTACTGCCTGCAATATACTCAACCATACTCCGATTGATTCTATATCTCATCTCGCATCTATAGCAGTTTACCACTATCATTGCCTAACAGAGCATGTCGACGAAAGGATCTCCACCGAAGACAGTGAATATGGCTCCACCTGGTGGCCTATTTGGCTTGCAACAACGTGGTGACGACAATTCCGAACCACCGGATAAAAGTTCACCACATGCCACTTGCAAAGACAGTCAATCTGGGAAACATACTGATCAATATCATCCGCTGCAAGGGTACGGTTACCCTCCTTCACAGCAGCCATTTCCAGGCGCTCTGCAGTTTTATCACCAGTCTGCATTCAACATGACACTCCGTTCGCAATCTACCAGCGGCGCGAGCCAACAATATCCCAGTTATAGGCTACCTTGGCGAGGATATGACCTGCACCAAGGTGGTTATGGCGGGTCTCAAATGTTCCCCCCACCTCAGTTCCCAGGACAAGGGCCGTCATCTCCAGGTGCATCGAGAGTGCCTCCAGGACCGCCGGGAAATCATCCACTCAATCAGCCAATATCCTCCAGCTCGACTCCTCCACCTCAACATCCTTCCGGCACACCTGGGAGACACCCCATAGGCCTCCCGACCAAACAATTCCAGCCGCCAGCGGATCCGCGGAAAACAGATGATGCAGGGATTGCAGACGTGCCCCCATTGCCGGAGATGTCCTACAACGAATATGATGGAGCTGAGGAGAGCAACAATTTGTCGGATCTTGGCGGTGCAGAAGGCTAACCCTCAATTAGCCTGAAGCAAACGGTGTTCTCCTTGAAGCAATTTGCCAAAAGGATGGGGCAGGCCAACTACAGTGCATTCAACTAGTGGAAGAAAGTATGGGTGGCGGGGGTTCTCGACAAGAAGCATCGGTCCATTATCTGCGGGCTGAACCGATTGAAACAAGTTCAAGATGGACCCCTGCACTGGGTGACGGCAGTCGCAAATTCTTTCACCACATTCGAGAACTGGCTGCCGTTGGTTAATTTCGATAATGCTGAATGGATTCGCCAGCAGTGGGTGGAGAGGATTTTGAAGCGATGTGCAAACGAGATTCGAGAGGGGAGGAAAAATGGAAGGTGAAGCAACAAGCGACCGCCAACGGATTTGGGAGAGCGCGCAGGCAAAAAGCCGAGAAGTCACCTTCCAGAGATGCCAAATACGACGCTCACAGTAATGATTCAGTGTGTGTCGAATGGCAAGGATATGGTTCTTGCCCCCAAACAACTCCAAGCCTCGTATACAGATGTGAGGCACTGGGAGGAGTTGGTTCATTTCAGCAACAAAATCGGTGGCCCGAAAGAGCCATACATTTTCACATCAATGTTCAAGTGCACCTTGGAGAAAGACAAATTGGAAGAAGAATATATGGGAATATACAAACACGGGCATATGATCAATTACCCCATATATGGCCAGATTTCGTACAACTGTTGCCTTTCAAATCCTTTCAAGTTGAAACTTGGAGATAATGTGAAGATAATTGTGGTACAAGTGATGAGAGAGAAAGGGAAGGAGATTGCCGAGCACGTAATTAGGCCGACAAAGGAAATCCGTCCTGGCCGTGTTAAGGCTAGACGTGAGCAACCGGTAATCATTATACACAGATATTGCACGGTTCTGAAGGGGGTGGAAAAGAGGGAGAAGAGAAGGGAGAGGAGGATGGTGGGCACGAGAATGATACTTGTATCAATGTAAGTTCTGATTGCAAGAATAGAATTGATTATATTCCATCGACATGTATGCGTTTAGATGGTTACTTCTCTGTGAAATACATAACATTGAGATGAGTTTCAAGAGCACCAGAATATGAGCTTATCTGCCCAGCTTACATCCGAGCAACTGAAAAAGATCATTGAGGACGAAAAGAACACTGGCAAAATTTCAAGGGAGGTTCAGGAGCAAGTGAAGGATGGTGAGGAGGTCCTCAATCCGGAAAATAGAAGCTCAGTACAGAATACTGTGCTCAATACAATCAACAACGAATTTGAACACGAGTGTTTTGATGAAGCAGTCAGGCTACTGAATGCGAGTCCTATTCGCCACTCAACAGATGACTGTGTTCCAGGCCCCAAGTATTCAATTCCAGGCCAGCCTGGAACTATGTTTTTGGTGCACCACGTTTGGGCCATCTGGTTCATCGTGAGGAGATGGATTTGGGATGCTGATATGCCAGGAGCACTGGTGGCGGATGAAATGGGACTTGGAAAGACTTTCACCTCGGTTGCAGCAGCAATGCTTTGCAAATTGCTGACTGAGAAAGTCGTGATGGGGTTGCCACTGTCCATTTCATCGCAGAATACCCTTGAAGAGTGGGTGATATTGGTTCACAACGACTTTCCCGGCATTGTCACTGAAGAGCAGGAGTGGTATCTGCTCCAGAGATTCAGTTCTGTGCCCCGCCGCCTGTTGGAGATCCAGTCAACACCACCCCACAGGAACCCAGCACTGAACCCAGCCCTTGAACCAATCCTGGTAGTAACAATGCCCGGAGTGGCTGAGACCATCATAAGTGGTATCGAAGAGATGACACATGGAACCAATTTCATACTTGTCAACATAGTGCACACCGGAAATTCGAATCTCACCCACGAGGATCTGAACAGCAGTATTGACAAGCCAGAAGACCGATGGAATATCCACCTTGTGTCGTGTGATACCTTAACATCCAGAGCAAAACCATCAAGTAATGGCCAACTCTCCTACTGTGCATGGAGTTTTGGGATTTTTGATAAGTCCCATCAGTATAAGACTAAAAACAGTGTGGGCTGGCAAATTGCGATGAATGCAAAAATTGGATTCAAACTTCAGGTCACAGCTACACCGGGATTCCATTCACTCTGTGACTGGTGTTTTCAGATGATGTGGCTGTTTTCAGGTGCGCCTGAAGATCCAGAGGATGATACTGTGATAGAAAAGCATGGTGCTGAGGCATTGTATCCACTGTGAAAAGTTTGATGCATGCTATTCGGACTAAAGACGAAGAAGCTCAACAGGATGCGGCGCACCGGATGAATCAGATTGGAATCCCATGGACGATCAGGCGGTGGTCAGAATCGAAACTCGCCAATGGAAAACCACTTGCCCAGATGCCACAGGAGGAAGCACACCTCATTGATCTCGAGTGGACTGAGGAAGAGCAAGCACATCTGATGACCCTGGTGGAGTGGTACACTGCGCGGGGTGCTTCTGCAGTATGGAGGGTTCATAAGTGGCGGCTAGCATGTTTCCCGTTAGTGTTGCCAGACACCGAGGATGGCAATGATGTTGTTGGACAATGGCACGATGAATGGCCAGTCGATACTCAGGTGGAATCTCCGATTTTCCGATGGCTGGGAGAGACATTTTTGCCAATGCTTGTCAAGGAACCTGCAGAGTATCCCGAACCGGACCAAGATGATGCATCAAGAGAGACGCTGCTTCCAGAAGAGATAAACGAAAATGCACCACCCAGTGCACCTCCTCCACAAAATGCGGGGCTATATTGTCCTCTTCCTGGCCAAATTCGTCATTTGAAGTGGTGGCTAATGACGTTTTTTGCGGATAATGTGGATATTTTCCACATGTATGCCGAAATGGGCTATGATGAACGCACAGAAATGCAGCTCAAATTCCAGGATTCACGACATCTCTCTGTATTCATAACAACCCCCAATGTGGGCGGGACAGAACTAAATCTTACAGCTGCAAATCATCCAGTAATAACTCAGAAATTTTGGGTATTCAATGAGCAGTGGCAGGCATTTGCATGAGTTGTATGGATAGGGCAAAACCGAGTACCACACACATGGTTACTGAATACAGGTCCTGGTGGCTACGATAACCCCGCGAGTGATCTCCACCAAAAATCTGGAGTTGCACAAATGAGAGTCCTGCATGGCTTGATGAGTCAACCTAACATCACGACGTCGATGATATACCGGATTCTGGAGGCTCGTAAGGCCCATATGAAGCGGCTGACAGAGAATGGAGACATGTTGCAGTCTGATGAACCATTAATCTTAGAGTGTTAGATGCTTCATCAAGGTATGCCTCTTTAGACATTCAAGCAACACATAATCTTTTTAACTGATACAAATAGTCAAAAAGGTTGTTTGTAAGGGACACTATACCGGAGGGATGAATCTTTCTCTCTTCAATGTTGAAGTGAATCAAAGATCTGATGTTGGAATTGTTGTATCTTGAAATAGAAATGGCTAGAGTGGGATTTCATTGGCGTTCTTGTTTATTATTAATGACCATATAAGATGAAGTGAATTGGTAGGCGACATAAGAAGTCCCTCCGGCGGACCTATTGCACGATAAATGGCATGAGTCCAATCGTGACAATGATGCAGCCAAGGGCCTCAAACAATCGTCACTTGCAAATTTGAGGTGCACCGGAAGCCTGAAGCCACATCCGTATTTCGAATGAAAATGCAAAATTCATCCACTTTCAGGTGCGCTGGAGTCTCTTTCGCAAATGTCACATGATTAGTTATGACAGATCGAGCACTGCATATGTGCCAATCACATTTAGCAAAATGTGATATTCAAGTACATATGTCTGAGTATGAGATACGGCTCGCTTATTTGTGGCAAAGTGGGAGCTTTGGCACCCATATGATCGAAGTTCAGGTGCACCGGAACTTCAACCTTGGGCAAGCAAATGCTGCGGCTATGCCACAAATATCCGGACACAGGTACTCAATCTCTCTTAGACTGTCATTATGCGAAATGAGATAGGCATATAAGCAGTGATCGATCAGTCATAACGATATGTTCCCTGGACTCTCCGGTGCACCTGAGAATCTGAGGCATATCTTCATTTCTGATCAAGCACTTCTTATTCACCAATCTCATTTGTCAATTAAAACATACTACGCGATATTGAGTACCTGTGTGAGGATATTCGTGACATAGCCGCAGCAATTGCTGGCCTAAGGTTGAAGTTCCGGTGCACCGGAGAATCCTGGGCATATCTTCGTGACAGATCCAGCACTCCATATTCCCCAATCCCATTTGGCAATCAAAACAGACTAGGCGATATTGAGTACTTGTGTCAAAATATGAGACATAGGCTCACTGATTCGTGGGAAATCCGCAGCTTCTACTGGCATATCATTGAAGCTGTGGCACTCGTCTGATCCACATTCCAGAGAGTCGAAACCTGAGACACGGCTCGGGTATTCTTCGCTCCAATGCCACTTTTGCTGCCGGGGTTTTCATGGCCTATGATTGAAGATCATTCACACCTGAGATTGTCAATCCTGTCCAGAATGAGCTTCTTGGATATGTATGAAGCCAACTTTGACAAGCTGCAAGATATTATGGATGTTAACATTCCAGCCCAGGCACGCCTCAAGAGCGACAAATAAGCCACCAAAGTGCATGTACTTCTACTTTGAATTAGTGGACCCAGTGCACACAGATCTATCATGACACTTCACCTTTAGGTGCAGGCGGCTCATCCCACTCCGCGCCTGCTAAGATATGAACCTATGCTTCATCTGTATGTTCAAGGCCGCCTCTAACATGCCTTGAACTGTCAGCTCCGTGGCAACTGTCCGTTGGAGGAAGTTGCCACTGCGCAACTAAACCATAAATGCCCAAGCCCAGCCAATTAGTAACCCCATTTAACTCGATATTGACTAAGTTGTCTGTTTGGACCAATGCTTCCAAATCCTAAAATAGCTTCTGCAAGTTCGGGCTCTGTCAAAAGAGCTGTGGCAGCTTAAGAGCGAGAATCACAAATGACTGATTCTGCTCAGCAACTCTGCAAGATGGCCAGCAACTCCCGCTCACCCATCTACCGCACTTACTCAAAGATGCCTAAGTTCTCAAATCTTTGAATCAAGACTTAACTGTATTCTGACTAAATGTATGTTTGGGCCGCCAAAACTCATATATGAAAATAGATTATTGGGACCAAATTCCAATGAGAGAAGCTACGAGAGGGAGATTCTTGAAAGCTCGAGTTATGAGAAGACAGCTACGAAGAGTCCAATTAACTGTCAGAGCGGGGCGAGCCTGCAATCCTCAGCCATTGAATACAAGCATAACCATTTCAACCTCGGTGCACCTCAATTCCGCAGAACTGCATGCATGCAACTATCATTCCTCTGCCCGCCGTGACATGACGTCTCACTATACAATCATACCATTGTAGAATATAGCCTTCAACTCCAATATTTATTTCAAGTCAACATTGGGGTTGTGAGGTTCATAATGAATGTGTGATTTAATGGTGTGCGATTTACTAGATCTTAAGCGGAAAATCAGAATGTGAGTGAGAATTTATGACCCATTTGTTAGCAATCTTGGCATTGATGAGTGCTTGAATCAATAAGATTACCCCTGAATCATCCATTGTACATTACCATTCTTTCTCTACATCTGTATTATCTTTGTGTACCAAATTCTCTCCTTCTTCCATTAACTGCTGCAGCATTGTTGTGAAGGCTATTATGCAGACATGGTCCAGATGAACGCAGGAAAGGGAAGTTAGGCTTACGATATTGCCTGCTCGACTGCTAACTTAGCTGCAGCATCCTAATACAATAGGATATCGTGAACATACATGTGTCCTTCCGGCAGATATACCACATATGGAGATTCATATTTCTCCACGCTCGATAACAAACTGCAGTATGAACCCGTGCAACTCAGCCGTCACTCACAACGTCCCAACCATATCCATCGAGTTCTGCAGATTCTCAATGCTGCACCAATTTCTATACTATGCGGTCACCGCAAATGCTCGAACTTTCGTGCATCATAACTACGTTTAGAGGAGTCCTAACCAGGGGCTCATGTTTTCATTCAGGTTCTCAGTTCTCAGTGTGTCGCCAGCACCAAGAGATAGTTGATGTCGTGAGGTATCTTCCGGTGCATCTGGTTCTATTCTCTATGAGCATTGGCTTTAGCCAACCTCCAATTCTTGCATCCGTACAGAGTGTTGTTCATAGGTGTTGCTAACATTCGGCATTAGGAATCCATCTATTCTGGCGAACCTGAAAATATCCAAAATTGCAATGTGGACTGCTGTGCTCGATATAAATATAAACCATTGAGATCATCCATCCAGAACCCTTTCAAGGCACGCCTCGAATTGCATCCTCCTCGACTATGTGCTCATCCTTGCTCCATTTATCCAGTTATTGTATTGCACATAACCTTATATTTTCTGCTTTTACACTCTCTCCCACATTCTCCAACTTTGGATCTTTGTTACAGCAAATGGAACCTACGCCCAGCCAGGTGAGGAATCACTATTCACAGAAGAATCAAGAAGCATGCCTAGAGATAGCACTCGCATTCAAGGAAGCAACCAATCTTCATTGTCCATCAAATGTTTGCCTTCCAATTATCTGCCTTCGTGATTCGTGTTGCGGATGACTCATATCCCCGATTTCATTAATGTGTCATGATGCCGTGACCAATCAGGAGATCGAAGTTGACGACAGTGAGAACACAAGAGAGTCCACCTTATCATCCGACATCGAAGATGACGATTTTGATCATCAACAGCAGGTCCTTCATCTGGGCCAGCCGCGCCGGGACAAGGCATTACGCACCAGAAGGGTTCCACTGCCAAAGAAACGGAGCCGTGCTGATACTGTCATTGCATGCCCTCTGCTTCCAAATTCCCGAAATCGACCTGTGGCAATGGCACCACCACTGCTCAAACGCCAAAAGTCATCCCTCCTCAACAAATCATCCGAATCTAACTGTGCACCATCCGCCCAGGCACTGGTGCTTCCCAACAAATCCAGTGGAGACCACAATATTCCACAACCCAAGGCCAGGAGTGATCAGAACGTTCCCCAACACCAAACGGGCACTTTTGAGGTGGCGAAAAGGTTCATGAAGGCAATTCTCTTCACCAAGAATCCTTGGCGAAAATATCCGATGACAAGTACTCGATGGTTGAAGAAGCTTGGAAACTAGCGATTGAAGCCCAGGATCATCAGAGGGCATTAGCAGGTGCACCTGTACATACACCATCTGTGTGTCAATTGCCTGGTGGTCCATATCTCAAAATAGATCTGCAAACACGAGAAGCTGTAAGTCGTGAATTTTGTTTAATGCTTCTCTATCAGACTTATGGATATTGACTACCCCCAAAAATATACATAGTTGAAACTGAAGATTAGTACAATTCAAGGACGGTTGGCAGATGGGGCATGTCGAACTGTTGTCTGAAGTCACCAGTTGGATGTGGGCTCTGAGACTGAGCTTCAGATCAAGGTTATGGAGCTCCTGTTTGATGATGCATACCTCTCCAAGATCGGCGATGATAAGAAGTCATGGTTCACGCAAATGGAAGTGCTTGATCTCATTTTGCACCAATTTTTCTTCACCGCCAATAGCTTGGGGCGCCAGCCAACAACATCCCAGTATTTCCAACCTCTTGCTCCTCAGACATTAGCGCTGGCAGCCGCAGCTATTCATTGTGCGCTGTCTGAATACGCCAGTGGAAAGAAGGCCACGGTAATGTTTTTTCAAGATGAATATCGAGGTACATTTGGCCCATCCCCTGTGATCGATTGTACTCTTGAAGTTACTACACAATCAATCACATATCAACGGCCGCATCACACCCCGCCCCCACCCCCTGCGGCGCAACTCCACTAGCATAGGCGCTCCTCAATCCTCGTCGGAGCTCCTCATCCTTGATTGAACCTCTTCTATTTCATTCCGGAATCAATTCCTGCTGTCAGGGCTCCTCTATCCCATTCCGCACACTGGACCCACCTATCGGCGGTCCTCAGCCCGGGATGGGAGCTCTTCAATTCACACCGGCGCTCCCATGATGCATTCCACACTCCTTACCCCACCCCATTTCGGTGCTCCTCCTCTGGGATAAGCACTCCTCAATCCCATCGGTGCTCTGCTCTGCCTGGATTGGCTCTCCTCTATTTCATTCCGCACTCCTAAACCCACCATCTTTCGGCGCTCCTCAATTTCATTCTGTACTCCTACACCCTCCTCTTGCGGCGCTCCTCAGCTTAAACTTAAGGATCTTGTATTTCATTCCCCGCTTCTCCAACACCGTTTGTGGTACTCCTCTTTTCCGCACAACACTCCCCATCTGGCGCTCCTGTTTTCTCCTGCTAGTTGTTCCCATTTCTCATCCGAATGTATCATATTGCCTGTCATACCACCATTCAGGTTCGCAGCAAGCTAACATCTCATTACACCTGTGGTAGATATCACAAATCGAGCCAAACGACATTGGGATTTCATTTCATCCACTCACCAGGAACGAATAATCAGCAAATACAGGGAGTGGCTCCAGCTTCTTTGCGCCATTGATGAATTGTGTGTTCCTGCTTTTGTTGGCCCTGATGAGATGGGAGATGGAGTGGATGACATCGACACCATGTTTGATTGATATTTTTCCATCGCTTAGTTGGGTTATTGTTTCGGTGTACCTGGGTTTATGTGTGAATCTGTCGCCTTTTTCTTTCGTTTCCTTAATGTCGCGAGGTACACAATACAATGTTGAAGAAGATGACCGCTAGGATGATTCAGAAGTGATAATAAACAATAATCCATGCATCATATTCGCTGTTGAGGGAAGTCAATTGCTCATGCACATCCGAAGAGTCTCAGATAACTTCTGCAGTCCTGCGAATGAATATCCATACGAACCGAGGCATCTCTCAGAGTTTGTTTGCAATTCCCGCGTTGGTTCATCGACACTCCCAGGTGCACCCGAAGTTCGCTCCGGCGCTCTGACGTGCTTCCAAACTTTTCACAATCACTCCCATTGTACTCCTGTATCAGTCATCAGAGATCCCAGTTACTCCTGTACCGGTCGTCAGAGATCCCAGTTACTCTGAAGGCCTGCCAGAATGCCCTCCTAGGGTCTGATACTCTCCTGAAATTGACACTTCTAAGTTTACACTCCACATCCTCTCAGACACACCTGGAGTCTTCCAGACAATGAAAATATATTGTGCTGATGTATATCTTGAAATGAAATTCTCGGTCAGGCAGCACAAAGAACCTGGTGTAACGGATGGACACGTTCCGTCCTACTTTGTATTGTTTCCCCAATTCCTCCTTGTTTCGATTGGATTTGGGATCACCAACCCCTTTTCACCCATCGCCTTTGACTTCCGTGTTGGCCGAATCAATCCAGGAACATTGGGTGCAGCACTCACATCCCGCTGCTCTGGGCCTTCCAGATCCTCAAAACCATTCTCTGGCTCCATATCAGGTTCACAGTCTGCCTCCCAATTGTCTTCGCAGGCATTTGGATTATCCAAGTTGCCATTCCAGTCAAGCTAATCTTCGGTGTCAGAAATGCTTTCAATTGCACTATCCTCATCTCATTCAGCTGGATGATGGTCTATTCTGTTTATCCGGTGGACATTTGATACTTGAGTTTTCCCTCCAGGGAGGTCTTTTGCAGACACAGGTGGTGGCAAATGAGATCTTTCAGACAATTTAAATGCAGCCGCACCATCACATTTAATGAGTGACCAGGATGCTTTAACGATACTTTCCGTATCTGAAATGTATCTTATCGCTGTCATCTGCTTGTTTTGAGCGAGCGATTCGTTCAGTGTAGCACATAGGTTTCAGTTCCACTGCGATATCTCCAAACAGTCGTGGACCTCAGCCATGCTGTGCAATTTTCATTACTACGCTTCTCTCTTCATTTCCAAGTTGTTTTCAGTAGTTGTCATATCCAATGCTGGGCCATCACCTGACAATATCCTGTTATTCGGTCAAGCAAACAGCCTTGCTAAGCTATTTTTGCAAAGTGTATGGCCTGTGGCTTTTGAATACCTCCAGCCGATTACATCTCACCCAAGGGAAAATCTGGCCTCCACTCCAACAGCATGTGGTATGATAGAGAATATGTGGCGTGCCGCATAGGAGAGATCAGCGAACTATGAGTGTGCTTCCTCCTGTTGACACCACCAGTCGGTAACCTCCAGTATCCAAAATGTAACGCTAATCCCCATTGGGTCGGAGTGGTAATCATCAAGATTTGGATACCTTTGCCTTCAGTTCGGTGGTGCTCCAAGCGGTGAATCTAAATACAACCTGGCGGCTGTCAATAAGCATGCTGCGCAATCGCCCTTTCAAACTGTCATGTCTGCAACAGTTTGAGGCACGATGTATTCGTAATCAATGCTGGCCTAATCATGCGGATCAAAAGAAGGCTGACCGGATTCTAAAACCTTTGTTCAGGGGAAGGGATTGTCGCTTCATAAGGTGTCAGGTTCAATGATGGGCCAATGTCTATGTTCGGGACGGTATTCATTATCCACATACTTCAGAATCGCATCTTTATACTGGGTAGTATAGGAAGTCTCATCCTGAAGATTATTATGCATTCCCATGTCCCAGTTCCCAAACGATCACTTCCTGTGGAAAAGATCGAGGATACAAGTTGAAATGTGAAGCATGCCCGGCGTTGGAGTCACTTCAGCACAATATTCGCAACACATCTGTTGCGCATACTTCACAGCAAAGAATAAGTCTTCCTTCGATTGAGTCATCTTCGTATCTAAAGATCACATAACGCCATCCCGATGATGGAACATTTCATTGTAGACAGTGATGACGTGATGCAGAGGAACCATTCACCTCTTCGACAACCTGAGGCTCTAGGAGCGGAATAGCCTCAAAAGTTCCATGACGTACTTGGCGATGTTTCATTCATCCTGTATTGTGACGAGTCGCTGGTCATCACTGAAATGTCGAATCTTCAGGGAGTCGCAGATGAATTCTCGTAATCAGGAGGCTCACTCAACTCACTGCTCCGTCAAACTCCACCATGTTTTCACATCCATAATAAGTAGTACTGCGATTCGTACTTTGGCTTGTTGAGTGTCAATGAACACGTTTCGACAACCTGGTGTCAGAGGATTCAATACAGCGAACATTCTCCAGTATATGAATGTCAGTTTCAGGACTTTTGAAATATCTTGAAATATGTATTTTCTCAACAATCTTTGCTAAACCTGCTCTCATGGCTGACACCTTGGTGATTCTAGCATTGCCCTCTTTTCGAAGTCTTTGACTCCTCCCAATGACCAATGTTATGGCTAGCTTGTTCATTGATGTCTACTTGTGAAAAGCTAAACTAACTTTATTTCTTGATGGCAATTGTGTCTTAATTGAATCCACTGTGGGTGAGTATTCCATGGGGAATATGTAACTTGGGGTGGTGGCGGATGGTAGCACCAGCTCGCATCCTAAAGCTATATATGCCAGTTGTATCTCCAGGTTTGTTCCAGTGTTCCACGGAACATGCGTAAAAACAAACCCAAACATGAGGTAGTGATTCCAGGTGTCTTTGGGAAATTCAGAAGTTAAAAAGTCCTTAGCTTCCAGTTTGGAGCGTTTTGTCTGTCAATTCAGTTAATATGGGTGAAACCTGAATTTCAAATATGAATTTCCTTTGCGAACTGACAATTGTAACTCCTGGATTTCCAAGTCTCTCCCGTATGACCTAAGGTGTTTCATCGTCTGTTGAACAACTCAATCCAGTAATTTCCGACTCTGCCAACTCATCTAACTTTGGGATCTGAGCTGTTGCCAGCAGGTTTCTCCCCAATGAGCTGGTCCCATGATCTGATGGATGGCAAAGAACTTGATGGCAAATGATAGAGAGAATGCCAGGGCTGCCGGTCTGCTCAATTCCTCAGTGGAAATGAAACAGCCCCAATGGAGCCTGTGTAGAATTATTCCAATCAACAGGACGCTTCGAGCCTAGATTCATAGAAGCCCACTGAGCATCAAAGATGATTTGTACACTAAGGCCACTCCAATGACGAATAAAGTGTTAAGGGTTGACCTTTAATGGAGGGAACGGTACTTTTCTAATTGTCAAAGCGATATATGGCACGGTGTTACTCAAGGTCTAGTCACGTGTTTCACATAATGCTTATCCTAGTCAGTGCAACCATCACAGTTCTGTGATCTTTAGCGGGATTCGACAAGAGCCTCATGTCGATTTAATGGTGAACATCATTGTGAGGGGATTCATTAAAAGTGCAAGTAAATTGTACTGATTTGATGATGCAATAATCTTGGCCAGTCTTAAGCCTTCAGGGCTGAAGAGGCCAGTTATTTCTTACTATATTCACTAAACTGAGCGAAGTGGAACTGGACACATCGACTGAATTAATGCGACTAATGTGTCAGGCAGATGATAGCCAATTTCCAAGTCAGCGGGACTTCAAGCCGTTCCCCTATGGGATCAGACCACCTTGTGTAGTCCCCGGCCAAAGAGAACAGTCTCGGCCTAAGCATGGTGTGTCGGAATAATTGAGACATGGGCAAAGCAAACTACTTATGGGCTATATTGCTGAAGTTGTACGTTAAGATTGAATTTTGACAGAGCATTGGTGAGCCACCACGTCAGCCTCTGAAGCAGATATGCCAAATGGCCTATTTGGTGAAGGTTGTGTCTTAATTTCTTGAGCAATCTGTTTAAAGCACTCCAAATTACCATGCCAGGCGAGGAGATGTTAAACCAATCCGAAATAGGCAAGTTGCAAGGTATCTAAGTTGAAGTGACTGTTCGATTAAATCTTATTGCAGATGATGGGGTGATTCTGATCAGGAGCGTAACAATTCAAAACCAATCATGCAATTACACGATAACCTTTTTGATGTGTGGTCTTCTATCATAGAGCCTGGCTCATAATCAAAGAGTACTCATAGATACGCCAGAAGAGATGACAGCTAAGGTGTGAGAATGATCTTCGGTATCCCAAGAAAGGCTATAAACAAACGACTATACTCTAGCATTGCAAGGGTAGCCCCGGAAGCACAAACAATACCTACCTGCGACAACGAAGTAGCATTACTATTGTTGTTTTCAGTTCTTATCAGTATTATTATCATCATTGAGTATATTTGAATAATCTATTAGGATTATACACTGTTCCACCACCCCATCGATGGGCTTCAGTTCAATAACAAAAATGATGTCATAATGTGTGCTTTATCGTTATTGCTGGATTGCTTCGAAAAAGAAGATCAATTATTCGCACCACAGTCTATTTGGTAACTGGCAAGTATAATCCAGTTCATTGAGACATTGATATAATACCGTTATTAAGAGATATCCCCTTCGGAATATATTAGGAACCATGTTGTTATTCCTGTACCAAATCGTGCTCCCGAAGAATCCATAATCTCGGAATACGCGATTCCTGTCTTGGATATTAGTAATTATCCAGATTCGGCAGTGCATTCCTTACCAGAGAAGTTACTTCCTTAATATCAAACAAATAAACAAGTCAATTGAAACACTACCCGTTCAGGGAAAGTGTTTAAACAGATATATCTCACATACTCTCAAGTCAATAAGTGCAAGCCAGATTTGGAAAACAAAGCACAAACCAACGGAGAAGAATGCAGGAGCTTCTCAACAGTGGAGAATTGAATATTGAGTGAGATTACACTTAGACGTAATATTGCCGATAGTATCTGAATGCCAGTATTACCAGGGATAAGATAAGAGGGATTTGGGAAGATAAGTGTCAATTGAGATTGCACTATCACAGGGCAAAACATTACCGCCACGATATCAATTTATCACCCAGATCAATCGTCCGAGCATGCTTACGACATCAATCAATCACCGAGATTAATCATACAAAAATATTCCACGATGCTGATTGATTACAGAGATTAATCATTCACACATACTTTACAATATTAATTAGTCGCCGAGATTTATTATTCAAACATACTTTACAATATCAATTAATCACTGAGATAAGTTATCCAAATATACTTTACAATATTATTTAATACCGAGATTAATCTTACAAACATATTTTACAATATTATGTATTTACCAGGATGAATTTTTCGTTTTATGTATTGGGATTATTGCATCACGCCACGATACAATTTGGATGCTATTCCCATAGGAGCATCTGATACGAATATACATATTTCCCCTCTTTGTATATACAATCTGTACAACCTTCGAATGCATTTCATTTTGATATGCGCATCTGGAGTTATGATATGAACTATGGCCATGAAGCCGGTGCTTGCTTCAGTATCGTCTGATACTTGTGTATAAGTATAGTTACTCAGGTGGAAGCACCCACGTATCATAAAGACAGGTTCATTTTCGGAATATATGATGACCGCTAGCCACTGGTATTTTCAGATTATGGATCGGACCTCCTGGTACGGGTATAAATGCTGGGTCATTCGACTTGCGAGACTGTCAAATGTTACATTATAGCAAAGTAGATAGCTGGTTCTTAAATATTGACTCGAGAGCTACAAGCAAAAAAAGCCAGATCTGTGAGAAATTGCATGCATATTTGTGAAGTTGTATACAAAGACATATTGAAAACACTGACCATTTATATGTCAATTTAGGAACAATGCACTGCAGTTCATTGCTGTGTAGCTTAATGAGCCCCCCAAAAAACTGTTGACCCTCAGTTGGCACCCATTTTGAAGAGGCGGTAGCGATATGATCACTAGCATTTTTCCCCTGATGGCAACTGATACTTTGATTATAGGTTAACGCTGTTGCATACCACTTTGATAATACAAGATCCAAGACCAGAAATTGTTGAGGCTCTGGTGACGCTCATTTTCAGGAGGTGGTAGCGATATTGTCACCAGCATTTTGGCCGATAAAGGGAGCCTGTATTGTGAATATGGGTTGATGCCATTGCATGGCGCTTCGATCGTCCAAAATGCAAGATCAAAAATGGTTGACGCTCCGACAATGCTCATTGTTAGGAGGTGTTTGTGACATTGCTGGTAGCATTTTCCCTCAGAAAGGCGGCCGATACTCTGATTGTAGGTTGACGTGGTTGGATTGCCCTTTGATTATCCTAAATGCAACACCAAAAATCATTGACACTCCATGCATGCTCATTGTTAGGAGATGGTAGTGATATCGTCAATAGCATTTGTGCCTATAAAGGCAGCCAATACTTTGATTATAGGCTAATGTCATTGCACATCACTTGGATTATCAAAGATGCAAGACCAAAAATCTTTGCCACTCCATTGACACTCATTTTTATGAGAGAGTAGTGATATCGTCACTAGCATTTTGGCCTATAATGTTGGCCAATACATTGATTGAGTATCACAGCAACGAAGTCTTTTTTTTGTTATCAGTCTGACAAGACCAAAAATGAATCACTCATCATTAATGCTCATTTGTAGGAAGGGGCAACGAGCCTGTCACTTGCCATTGTACCTATTACAATGGCCAATACAAGAACTTTGGAAGGATGTGACTATGCAGTGCATTGATTGCTGAAAATGTGAGTCCAAAAATCGTTGATGCTCCATTGACACTCACCTTAATGACATACTAACAATCATAGGATGCTCAACCATTGTATGCCAAAATGCATACAGTAATTATTGACTGCCAACACATGGTTTCTATGTATAAATATTTCCATCCAAAAGCTTTGAGTCCTCTCAATAGCAGATCCACCACTATACACGTTTTCTGAGCAATAAATGATGTAGGTCTATCACCTTCCACCACTTTCGGCTGGCAATTGACTGCATGTAGATCTATATTGTAGTTTTTGATATATACAGCCAAACATCCTCACCTTTCCACATCTATTTCATTCTCCTTGATTTCCATGACCTACCGGACGCAATTTTCGGAATCTCGACCACATGCACCAGGCCTGTGCAGAGAGTATCGCAGTTGAATGCATCAACCAAGGCAGCATGACGGACGTTATCGATCCCAGTTTACATTTCACTTTGACCACTCCATCTATCACTCGGATGAGATCACTGACTTGAATTGTGTTAGTAAATTTAGTCTCTATTCTACTTTTAGCTTTCTGATTTAACAGTAACAGGCTAGATGATATCAAGTTCATTGCTTGTCAATCAATGATATTTGGAATCTAGAAATTTCGCATGGCCCACACCACCCTTTCACATGCACAGATGCATTATCATGTCTCACAATTTGGTCACAGAAATCAAGCAAAAGATGGCACGTAGCAAAATAGATACAGAAACATCATTTCCAAGATATGCATCATCAAATATATCAATTCACCTATTTGCCCCACAGGTGATGCAGGAGCCATCACCATTTCTTCATCCAAATCTGATTTCTATATGGAAATAAGCGGGGGAGGCTATATGCAGGGGTAAAAGCTTATGGGTTCAACAGCCATTGATTTCTTCATCAGGCACCAACCAGGTGCTGCAAGAGGTGGGCGAGATTCCATGCATTTGCCTGACTGTGCTTTCCGGAAACCTGGCATCATCTGAGTACTTCCCGATCGACAAGTCCTTAGCAGCATTTCCGATTTGCCGGCGATGATATCAAAAGTCACCATAGGCTGCCCCAATGTTGTGGGTGCAAAAGCGGTGAAATCATCTTCCTTTTGTGCCTAATCGACTGCCAGAACCTTCAATCCAGCCTCCACGTACTTCTCATATATCTTGCAGAAGTTGTTGGCTGTGATGCCACATCCACGTTGCATCGATTCGTCAAGGTTCATCAGCTGTTGCTGAAAACTGTGCATGCAATGCTGTACCATTTTGGAGATTGTGCCCATTACCCAGTCGGGTTCGTCATCTTCGCTCAGCTTGCTTCTCTCAACATCGTCTTCATCCTCTTAGTTGTGGTCACCATCCTCCTCATTGTCGGAACTTGCAAGATTGTGTTATGGCGGTGCTTCCACCTAAGTAACTATACTTATATACAAGTATCAATACATATTGTAAGTAAGTACTAAGTACAAGGCCGCAGTTCCCATCGCAATTTCCTATGCACATCTCCAATCAAAATGTATTTGAAACCTATACAGATGGTATTTGCAAGGAGGGCAGATATGTCTCACCGTAGCCGAACTGATAAAGTGAATAGCTACTAAATCGTGTCATGGCGTAATGCAATACTACCAGTACATATAACTTCTAAGATAAACCTCAGTGATTGGGTTACGTCATAACCATCAGCAAACGACATGTCCGTCCGGGCGGAATGGCTCCGTCGGAGTGGACGCACTCCATCAGAGCTGTCAGAGACACCCCAGTGGCAGACTTCTCCGCGCCCAGCACCAATACGACACATTGCGTTGCATATCGCACTCCAATCGCCGTTTCACCATTTCTTCTCGCTCTGTCGGTATCCTATTCTAAACAAACACTGTGGCGTTTTGGCCAACTGTGACCATACATCAGAATGGGTTCATTGGGTACATCGGGAAAATGTGAATCAGTCTGGAAGCCACATGCAGGGTTCCATAAGCACAAGGCATTGAGTCTATCATATACATCTTTGTTACAGTCACAAGATTCGCTACCTCATAATATGGCATGCATTATTTAAGTATCTCTATCTATATACATACGGTCAATCTGGCCACAGATGGTAGTCGAGCATGATCAGAGGAGCATCTGGAGCGATTCAAGCTCGAGGAGCCAAGGTAGAAAGTGAGAAGATATCATACTACCATGCCGTGAGAATCCACCCAATCTCATGGATTCACGACATCTTGGAAAGAGCGCATGAGACAAAAAGTTGGGAAAGATAGAGTGTGTATTTTCGTTGTATAATAAGATGAGATGGAAATGAGATGATGTCTATCTACCCTGGGGTCTCCCGAATATGTACTCCCCGTCGCTCAGTCCACCTCTCTTACCCCTGTGTCTCCGTACACCTGGGCTTGCTCATTAACTGTATACTTGGAGGCCGTGATCGAGCGAGTTGAGAGGTGCACATGGGGGCCGCGATCACGTGAACTCAGAGATACACTCCGAGGCCGTGATCGAGCGAGTTTGGAGATGCACTTGGCGGGCGAGATCAAGTGAACTTAGAGATGCACTTTGAGGCTGTGATCGAGCATGTTTGGAGATGCGATTGGAGACCGAGATTGAGTGAACTCAGGGATGCACTGGGAGGCCGTGATCGAGCGAGTTTGGACATGCACTTGTGGAGGAGTACTTGGAAGCGGTCAATGTGGAGGGAGGCGCAACGGCAGCTGAGACTGTATTCATTGGTCAACTTGTAATTGTGGAAATGTAGAGAGTTGAGTACAACAACATCTGTCGAGAGATGAGAAACTGGCTGGCAGCAGGGGACTGTCGATTTTGGGATGGTGCTGTACTTGATGTATGCTGTACTCGGTGTCCATTCATGATCATGGCATGGAGAGATAGTGAGGGATGACTTAACTTCGTGTTCTTAGGTGATGGTAGAGTTGAGCACAAGAAAGAGCGAGATCAGAGGAGACGGGGGAAATCATCATGAGGAACTGGGACTTAGGAGAATTTCGTGTGCGAGTCAATTTACCATCCACGATCTGGCAGGTACGAGTCCCGATCCGGTGGGTAATAACACCCATACGAGGTCTTCTAAACCCAATCCGGCAAGTCGTACCCCTGATTTCTCAGGTCCGCTCGTATCCTCCATATTGTTCTCCCCTTCATCCTCCATCTGTCTGTTTCTCATCCACACCTCTACTATCATCGCAGAACACAAAGTTGAGTCATCCCTCTCTATCTCTCCATGCCATGAGCTAGAGTTAACACTGAGTACAGCATTACACCGAGTGCAGCATACAATGAGTGTAGCAAATACCTAAGATTGTCTGTCATCCCTTCTCTCTCATGATTATGTGTGGACCCCTGAATGTAGCTGCAGCTTCCGGCGTGCCTCCCTACAGATCGACAGTCACCAGCCAGCTCTCCAGAAGAGCTGCAAAGGTCAAGTCACATCGTCGCATTCCCAGGGTTTCGAGTTAACTAACTGATCAAGAGAGACTCATAAGCACCCGGCGCGCCTCTCAGTGACAGTCTGCAGATCAACCACCTCCAATCTCGGTCGATCATAGCCTGCAACTGCATCTCCAAACGCGCTCGAAAACAGCCTCGGAGTGCATCTCTAAGTTCACTCGATCATGGCCTTCACAAGTACATCTCCAAACTCGCTCCATCATGGCCACAAAGTGCATCTCCAAACTCGCTCCATCACGGCCTGCAAGTGCATCAATGAGTTCACTCGAGCTCGGCCCCACAGTGCATCTCTGAGTTCACTCGATCTCGGCCTCCAAGTGACTCTCTCAATCACAGCCGGGAGTGCATCTCTGAGTTCACTCGATCTCGGCCACCAAGTGCATGTCCAGACTCGCTCGATCATGGCCTCGGAGTGTATCTCTGAGTTCACTCGATCGTCATCTTCAGGCGCACCTTGAATTGCTCTCAATCACTGCGTGCTGCCAGTGCAGATATACCGTGTGTAGATAGGTAGCTATATAGATACATAGATACATAGATGAGAATACAAACTGAATGCATAAGTTTTGAAAACCATTGAACGATAAGTAGTAGCTATGATTTAACATCGCCAGGCGTTGTGTAAACGGCTTCAGCCTAAATGCAGCCCCTGCGAAGAGTGTAACACACGTGCCCTTCTGATGAGGCATAAATGTCACCACGAGATAACGGAGTACGTATTCAACGCGACATGTCGCTTGGGTGACGGGTAGCACGTAACTCTCCGTCAGAAGGTACGAGGCTCTGTTGGAGCCGTCAGAGCTGTCCGGAACACCCGGGAGTTTCTGACGGAAACTGGAGTTGTTGCTGATGACATATTACTGTATACTTGATCGTGGTGATTATTTAATATTGCAAATTATGTCTGTATAAATTTCTTGGTGATTAATTGATATTGTGGCAGTGATATTTTTCCAGTTGATAGTGCAATCTAATATCACATGTATCTTCATAAAATCCATCTTATTTCTTCATGATGATTCTGGCGTTCAGATACAATCAGCAATATCACGTCTATGGGAAATCTCCCTGAATATGTAATTTCTCCAATTCTAAGAAGATCTCTCCGTATTGTTTTTTGCTCCTTCCTTCGCTCTCCAAATCTAGCTTGTAACTCAGTATACCAATTATTTGAGTTGTTGTTGAATACACTTCTGCAAATAACTTGTGATTCCGAATTCGAATAATTCGATGTATTCTCGAACATTCTTCCAGAGTTTGCTGCATGTAATTTTGTTTACTTACTTGTCCGATAATTGGGAAGCAATTTCTGTCGTGAAGAATGGACAGCAGAATCCGAATCATTATCAAGATCCAATGTTGGAATATCGCTTTCAGGAACTATGGTCCTTCCAGAGGCTTGTTGTGGTACTGGTGTAATCACACAGTCTGGTATATAATCTGAAGGGAATATCCTATACTGGCGATAGTGGATTGATATCCCAGTAAACGGGATTTTACTTGCCAGCCACCAAATACACTGTGAAGCAAATAACCGATCTTTCTTTTCGAAGCGGTGAAGGTATAATGCTTATGTACACAGTATGATGTCGTACTCGAGATTGAATTTATGCTCAACACTGTGGCGGGGGAACTGCATACAATCCTAATAGATAATACGAATACACCAGATAATGATAATAACAATAATAAGAACTGAAAACAACAACAGTATTTCAGCTTCATTCTGGCAGGTAGGTATCATTCGTGCTTCTATGGCTACACTTTCCAATGCTGGAACATTACTGTCTCGTTATAGCCATCTTGTATTGTATGATTGGTTCTGAAGTGTTACTCTCCCTCCTGGGGCCATCATCGTCAATCAAGGATTGCTATGATCTCATCTGTCGTATCGTGGAGTAGTCATGTAGTGAATAATCACTCCAACAGTGACCACGCTTCATGAAGGTTATCGTGTTCTTGCATGATTGGTTTTGAAGAATTACTCTCCCCAGAGGGCCATCATCAGCAATAAGATATAATCAAACAGTAACTTCAACTGAGATGTCTCGCAACTCGTGTATTTCGGATAGTCGGAACAACTCACCTGACCTGGTAATTTGGAGAGCTTTTGCATGTTTGCTATATCTTTATAGATTATGCGGCAACATCACCATTAAGGCTATTCGGCTTTACTGCATCAGAGGCTTAGGTGGCGGCTGACCATTGCTCTGCCAACATTTGATCTTAACGTACTACTTCAGGAATAGAGTCAGATAGTAGTTTGCTTCACTCACATATCCCCGCCAGAGGAGTCGGAAGCTCCGGGTCTTATTTGCTCGCCTATGTTTCAATTGATAAGACACACCATGCTTAGGCCGAAACAGTTCTCTTTGGCTGGGGTGTACCCAAGGTGTTCCGATTCCAGAGGGGAACGGCTTGAAGTACCACATACTTGCATATGGGCGATCATCTGCTTGACAAGTCAGTCACATTAATTATGTCGACGTGTCCGGTCCCATTTAGCTTACTTTGCTCAATGTGGTAAGACATATCTGGCATCTCTATAAGCCTTGAAGGCTTACGACTGGCCGAGGTTATTGCATCATCAAATCAGTTCTACCATAGTATGAGAGCTTTCAACGAATCCGCTAGCAATGAGTCTCGCAATGAAATCGTCATGAAGCTCTTGTGTAATCCGGCCAAAGATCACGGGACTGGCTTAATTGCATTGTCTAGGATAAGCGGTATGTATACCACATGACTAGGCCAAAAGTATCTCTGTGGCATATATCCCTTCTATAATTATACAAGTACTCTTACCTCTATTACTAGAGAACCCCTATCAAAATGTGTGTTTTGACCGTTACTGGATTGGGAATAGCAATGCTAAGCGCACAACATTACATGATGTTTAGAGTCTGTTCCATGTAAGATCCCAGGAATTTCTTGAGACATACATTGCCAGAGAGCATTGCCATTGAAGAATATGGTGTTTATATCTGACGAACCTGAGATTTCGGCTGTGGTTCAGCTCTATTCATCCCTGTAACCAAATAAACATAATCAGACTGACGTGGTGCAAATCACTGGATGGTTGTAGACCCATGCAACCAGTAGCTTTACGCAGTAGGAATCATCTTGTGTGGAACATGCCAGTTGGCTGTATTCAGTCCATTTACACAAGAACCAAAATATATAAAGTGTTAGCAACGGATCCGGGTAACCCGCCAGCGGTCTGGGATTGGTCCGGAAAAACGGATCGGATCGGGTGCAGAACCGTCCAAAACCCGACCTGTTGCTTCTTGGCAGTGCAAACCGGGCCCCGTACCCCTCGACCCGTGGGTATGGATGGGTGTGGCCGGACCTGTCAGGTCCAATCTCCAGTTCTGCGTTTCGGGTTTTTCTATTTATGGTTGCATTCAGTTATCCTACTGTTAATTGCAAAATATTGACTGTGGTACTGCACTTTCATTTTCTGATGTATTGACAACCTTTATATAGCAAACAGGGAGAGAGACGCTCTGTGCCCCATCCTGCTTACGAGTGTCAATCGAGCATCAACAATTGATCGTCTTGCATCTTGGGCAATCTAAATGGCGCTTGATCGCACGTATCCATAAACAAGTGATTAGCAGCCTGTATGAGCAAATATGCAAATGATATTGCCGTGATAGTCTCCTGAACAGTAACAACTCATTTCATTTACAAAGGTGCAACTAAGTGTTCACGAGCATTTTAGACTACAAAAACGGCCACAACTGAGTATATGGACTTCAACAGCCACAGCGCGCTTCGATGAACCATGATCGAAGGTCCAAGATCATCAACACTCCTTTGACGCACATTCTCATGATGGGGCAGGGAGAGTGACGGTTTTCTTTTTGCCTATAAAGTATGGCAACACTTCCATTATGTGTAATCACTACCGAATCGGGTTTTTATTACCCGACATACAGGACCAAGAATTGTTGACGCTCCGTTGACGCTCATTTTCAAGATGGGACAAGGACCGTCTCGCTTACTTTTTTGTGTATAAAGGTTGTCAATACTGTTGTTACGTCTCACCACTAAAATATTACTTCTTAATTACCACACTAACAAGACCTAAAATCATTGATGTTCTGTTGACGGTCATATTCAAGATGGGGCAGGGAGCATGTTGTTTATTTTTCTGCCTATAAAGGGTGGCAAAACTTCCATGATGTCAACTCCCTGCCAAATCTTGTGTTTATTACCCGACTTACATGGCCAAAAATCGTTGACGCTCTGTTGACTCGCATTCCCAGGATGGGGCAGGGAGTGTTTCGCTTCCTTTTTTGCGTCTGAAGGTTGTCAACGCTGTTGTTATGTATAACCACTGCAGAATGACTTCATAATTGCCAGACTAACAAGACCTACAATCGTTGACGCTCTGTTGACACTCATTTTCAAGATGGCGCAGGGAGCTTGTTGCTTGTTTTTTTTGCCTATATAGGGTGGCAACACTTCCGTTATGTATAAAATCACTACCCAATCGCGTGTTTATTACCCGATATAAAGGACCAAAAATCGTTGCCGGTCCGTTGTCGCTTATTGTCAAGATAGGACACGAAGTGTCTCGCTTTTCTTTCTGCCTATAATGGTTGTCACTACTGTTGTTATGGATAACCACTACAAAATGACATCTGAAGTACAAGACTAACAAGAATAAACATTGTTGATGCTCCGTTGACGCTGATTTTCAAGATGGGGCCGGGAGCGTTTCGCTTTCTTTTTTGCCTCTAAATGTTGTCAATGCTGTTATTATGTATAACCACTACAAAATGACTTCATAATTACCAGACTAACAAGACGTAATATTGTTGACGCTCTGTTGACGCTCATTTTCAAGATGGGGCAGGGACTGTGTTGCTTTCTCTTTTGCCTATAAAGGGTGGCAACATTTCCATTTTGTGTATTCACTACCAAATCGCATTTTGATACCCGACTTACAGGACGTGAAATCTTTGACGCTCCATTGACGCTCATATTGCCACAGGCGTAACCGCAACATGTAACCATTCACTTTGGCATACTATATCAACAATGGTCTTGTGGCAGCTGTTCTGTACTGTTCATGTACATTCTCCTTTCTAACTACATTGTTCTTTAATGATGCATATAAATATACCCTTTAAAATATACTGTAAAGTGTCGGCTAATTGTAGATGATGATAATACTCAAAAATCCCGTTCCTGTCAGTCAACTCTCATCTTCGCTGTCATGTTCACTCAAAAGGTTGCTGTCGTTCACAAAATGGCTGTCAGCTGCATTACCACACAGCTGATAGTGTACTAATCTGTGGATGCCCCTTCATCAGTGAGCAAATGTGGAATATAATCTGTACTGCGCATTCGATCCTTGGTATATGGGTCAAGATTGAGAAATTGAGGGCTGGGAAGCGGAGTATATATATACACACATCCGAGTGGCACGCCATATGATTGGGAGCTTTGAGTCCTCTCACTGTCATCAGGTGGCGCAAGTGGCGTTCCGGGCCTCGGTGGTGCCGGTTGTGGCGGAGGTGCACCTGTGCCTTTGCGCCTTCAGCGAGTCTGTGGATTCTTTGCTGTGCCATTTTAGCAAGGAAGACAGCCATCTGTTGGATATTCCCGAACCGTTGCCGTGGATCTTTCTATTGTAGACTTCACCAAGTTATGCCCGGGAATCACAACACACCGCTTCGTCTCATTTCGAACTTCCATAGGTGGTTTCTTGATTACATATTTCATTTCCTCAACGGCGGCGCGCGAAGACACTTCTTTGGCCATTGTGGCCATATTCAAAGCAAGACGCATGTCGGGCTGTTCAAGCTGTACCCGACCTCCTTGGCTTGGCATGGTAGCTGACATGTTGAAACCCTACAAGAAGTTAGTTGCTGCTCCTGGAGTGAGAATCGGCTGTTACCTGAACCGTATACGACTCCGTAGCCTCCTCGAAGGTCATTCAAACCAGTTTCGTCCATTCCCAGGGATGTTTATCACTAAAATCGTCTGCGAACATCCCAGAACTAAAAAGATTGTGATCTTCAATTTTGCGGACTGTGGGGACAAATGCCTTTGTCGACCATGGAGGTTTCCTGTCACGGGCAGCAATGAATCGGTCACGCAGCTCTCAACATACCCCAGCTGTGCGTTATACTATTAGTTGACGGTCATCTACATGGATATGGATTGACTCACATCCGATCGCATGCTGCATCTGATTTTTGCCCATTCCAATGTTGACTACTATTTTCAAATGTGCGTCCAGGGTCATATTTGTTGACTACTATTTTCAAATGTGCGTCCAGGGTCATATTTTCGGTGGCTACAATTGCAGCGTCGTGGTGAGTTTGCCTCCATGTGGTCCATATCTTGCAACATCCAACATGTCACCCAACAACAAGGTCAACACAATATACAATGGTCAATGCTCCGAAAAAGAACCCTTCGCCACTTCCGGCAGGCAAATACGGCAAATCGATGAATCACTCCACACGACGAAGTCATCAAGCGAATGAAGGCAAGAGTGGGTTGTAGGCAGAAAGGGTCCGAGCGTTGGCAGCATTGAGCAGCTTACGATCTAAAAAGAACCTTTCGGCGAAGGAAAGATGGGAAACACAGTTGTTAAGCAAAATGAACCAGAGGGATGGATCAAGGATTATGTGGATAGAGAGACCGCAGTGGCAAGAATGCGAGTTCAAGACGCAGAGACAGCAATTATACAAGAGCAGGAACATATGAGGAAAGTTGAAAAGGCAGGATCGACAATCACAAAGCATGAAACAACATTCGAGGAGATATTGAATGCTATTGGGGACAGTTTGAGCGATCTTGCAAGTTCCGCAGATGAGGAGGCTGGGGAAGACGAGGATGATGATGAGGATAATTCAGAGCACGGCAAGCTGAGCGAAGATGATGAACCTGGCTGGGTGATGGGCACAATCTCCAAAACAGTACAGCACCGCATGGAGAGCTTTGGGCAGAAGCAGTTGAAGTTTGACGAACTGACGCAACCGTGATGAGGGGACACAGCTGACTACTTCTGTGAGAGAGATATGAACTACGGGATGACTGAACTGGATGTTCCGGCAGTTGTGAAGCCCCAAATAGACACAACAGCAGCCACACCATCACCTACAACATTTGGAGAGCTTATCCAGGTTCTTGACATGGTCCTTGGACAATCCCAAATGCCGCAAGTGACATCTCGACAGGGAAGTAGTCAAATGAGGCTGGGTTCAGAGAAACCCCAGGCAGACAGTCACATGGTATCTCCCATGCCTGACGCGGTGCCAGAATCGTTTCAGAGGGACATTGTGACACCAGTTCAACCTGTGAGCATTGACCCCAGTGTATAGCGTCACTAACTCATTACCATATTGAAATCAGATTCACACGGAGACGTGGTCACGGCTGCTGCGTCACTGGAGGACCCGATAACCAACTCAGGATTTTGGACGACGTATCTCAACTACAAGCAATTTGTACCTACCTTGTTACGTGTCAGCTATTTCTGGATTTCAGTGACCAAATTGTGAGACAAGATAATTCATCAGTGTGTGTGCAAGGGTCGTATGGGCCGGGCAATTGTTCTAGAAACCAAATCAAGTGAATTGACGAACACTGAACTATATATGGTGTTGCCTGTTATGGTTAAATGATAAAACAAAACCTTAATTTAAGACTAAATTTAAAAACAAAGTTCAAGTCAGTGATCTCATACGACTCATAGAGGGTGCGGTGAAAGCACATCCGAAACCCGGATGAATGACAGCCGTTAGTCTGCATTGATCCACGCAGCCAACTACATAACTCTCCGCTTCGACCTCCTGCACTTGGTCGAAAAATCGTGAATTGCTTCTGGTACATCATTGATCTCAAGGAGAATGAGCTGGATAAGGAATGGTAAGGACGTCGCGCAATAAATATCTACAACTAGTCCATGGATTGTTATGTGGTGAATTGCTGGCCGAAAGCGCTGAAATGCGATGGACTTGCGTCATTCATCATGCAAATGACATGTATAGTGGAGGCTCAGAAACTGAGATGTCTTGAAGATTTTTGGATTCGAATGATAATACATAGAAATGGTATTCTGGCTGCCAAAAAAGACTGTATGGATTTTATGCACAATTGTTGAGCACCCAATGACTGTTAGTATGTCTCAAAGGTCAACTCAAAGGTGAGTGTCAACGGAGCGTCAACGATTTTTGGCATTGCATCTTGGGGAATCTAGATGGTTTCGCTGCAATGTTCATTCAGAATCGAACTATAGCCCGCCTGTCTATTCAAAAATCAATGCGCCAACATCGCTACTATGTCCTGAAAATGAGCATCATCCGTGTGTCAGCGACACCTGGCCATGCATCTTGGAGAATACAAGGGCAGTGGGGCGACATTAAGCCATTATTGAACTATCGGCAGCCTTTCGAGGCAGAAATGCCTTCGACGACTACGTCCCTATGCCCTAAAAAAGATCGTCACCGGAGCGTCAACATTTTTATCCCTTGCATCCTGGAATATCAAGTGGCTCTGAGACTGCTGTGATCCGCAATCAAACTGTGGGCCGCCTTTCTACACAGAAATCCTTTCGACGACCTCGTCAACATGCCAAAATAATGAGTGTCTACGGTGCGTCAATGATTTTAGGCCTAGCATCTGGGAATATCCAGGGTCTATGAGACTACTTTGATCCTTAATCGAACTATCAGCCGCCTTTCCAGCCAACAATGCTTATGACAAGATCGTTACCATGTCCCAAAATGAGCGTCAACAGAGGGTCAACAATTTTTGATCTTGAATCTTGGATAATCTAATGGCAAAGGAACATAGGTAACCGACCAGGAACCCATCAGCAGCTTGTATTGGCAATGATGCTGGTGACGATATCACGTCTGCCTCGTAAAAGTGAGTGCCCGAAGAGTGTCAACAGATTTTGTGGAGTCTCAGAACACCAAACAGCGATGAACTGCATTGTGCTGTTCCTAAATCGAGTTGTACACGGTCAGTCTTTGCAGTCTAACCTTGTATACAACTTCACAAATATGCATGCAGTGTCTTACAGCTCTGATTTTTTCACTTGTAGCAGTAGAGTCAATATTTGAGAACCCACATGCTGCTATGCTGTATCATTACTTTCAGCAGTCTTTCGAGTCGGATTACCCAGCTGTCTAATTCCTACCGCCATGTCAGATTCAAACTCTTTGAACATCTCATTTCTCGAGCTTATGATCCCTTCCAAAGATGAACGTGTCTTTATTTGTGATTCGAGCGACCTTGCATCACAAATCATCTTTGCTGCCTGGTGGGGTTTAATGAATGTAGACTGGAAGTCGCCTATTGCTTAGAATAATTCTCAACATGCGCCTTCGTGGCGATTCTATTTTCACTCCGGAATTGAGGAGACAGGCAGCCCTGGCATCATATGTATTGTTTGTCATCAAGTGCTTCACCATCCATCAGAACATGGGACTAGCTCAATGGGGAATCACTTGCGGGCAAACGCTCACATTGCAAAGTTGAACGAATGAACACAGTCAGAGGTTACTGAATTGACCTGTCCGACGGTTGATGAAACAGCTTTGGCCATCCTGAAGAGGCAAGGAAGTCAAGGAATCACAAGAGCAAGTTCACAGAGGAAAATCAGATTTGTCATCCAGGTGGATCCATATTGACTGAAATGACGGACAAAACGTTCCAAACTGCCGGAGAAGGACTTTGAAGCTTCTGAATTTCACCAAGACACGTGGAATTGCTACCTCATGTGAGGATTTGTTTTGGCTCACATTCCTTGGAACGCTATATCAAATCCGGAGCTACGACAGTCATATACTGGCATTACGCGATTACCAAGTGCTGCCGTCCGCTACGACCGTTAGCATCATTTGCTGGAGGGAGTATGCACTGACTGTGGATGCAATTAAGAAGGAAATGCCGTCACAAAATAAAGTTAGTCTAGCTCTGGATGGATGGACATCAACGAACAAACTAGCCATAATGTCAGTCATTGCTTACTATATGGATCGATATTGCGCATTGTGTGATGTTCAACTGGCATTCAACAAGTTTGATCGCCTGTTCATTTCACTTTTCGAAAGATAATTACGGATGATAGGTCAAGGGCCAACATACTGGAGTAAGGCTAGCCGTACATTTGAAAGATATTCCTGATCGTTTTGACCTTACCGACGGCTGTTTGCGTGGAATTACAACTGATACTGCCTCCTCAAATTACTCGATGACACATGAGTTGCAATCAACACTTGAGGCCTCTGCAATCGAGTGGCATGCATTGAGGAACCACATACCTTGCATGGCGCATGTCATACAGCTGGCTTTAGGTGCATTCATGAGCAGTCTCGGTGTCAAATGCTGCACCAGGTTATGGGAAGCCCATGAGGGTGATCAGCAATTTGGAGAGAATGAATGCATAGACATTGGGAAGAGGCAAAGGCTTCGAAAAGAGGGCAACACTAAAATCAATACGGTGTTGGCCATGAAACCAGGTTCAGCAAAGATAATTGAGCAAGTACGTATTTCAAAATATTGTGAAAATGCTGAAACTGACCATCATATAGCAGAGGATGCTTGCTGTATTGGTTACCCTAACACCTAGTCGTCGATTTAAGTTCATTGACTGTCAAAAGGCCAAAGTACGCACAGTGGAACTTCTGATTGTGGATTTGAAGAGCCCTTGGAAGTCGACCCTGGAGGTGCTCGAGCACGCATTCTGATTGCATGAATTCATACGCGGGTGGCTTAAAAACCCACAATACAGCAATTACCGGCCACTCTTCACAACACAAGATAAATGGACCATTGCGAAGTATGCGATGGAAGTGTTGAAGCCATTCCGATATTAGACTCTGTGGATGTCGAAGAGGTATATAGTCACATTGTATCACATTATCATAATGTGCCATGATATGTTCGATCACATGGATGGCGTGATGCGAGCTTTGGCTGAGAAACTGACTCCCTGGAAGGAAGATTTGATCTTTGCCGTGAAGTTAGCTTGACAGAAGCTGTCCAAATTGTACGCTGAAGCGACTCCATTGACGTGCAATCTTCTCATTTCTGCACATATCCTCGATCCTTTCCAGAAGTTGCAATCATTTAGAGAGTGGGACAAAGAAATGGATATTGATCCTGAGGATGAGGCATCCTATACTACCCAATACCAAAAGGCCTTTCTGAAGTACGTGGAGAATGAATACTGTGCCGAACATCAACGTGTGCCGGACAACAAACACGAAAGCTTTCCGATGAGCAATCTTATCCCATCCGAGACGGTTGCAAGATCCTGTCAATCATCCTTTGATCGATATGATTTGTCCCGCGATGATGAAGAATACATAACGCCTAACAATGTGGCTGAGACGACACCAGGACGAAGCGATTGTGGCACACGGTTATCGACTGCCCCCAGGCTCCATTTGAATTCGCTGCCTGAAGCACCAAAGGACTGGGGGAAAATTGATCTAAATCTCAATGATTACCACTCCGACCCAATTGCGATTAGCAGTACATTTTGGTTACTGGACATAACCGACTGCTGGTGTCAACAGGAGGAAACACACTCAAAGTACGCCGATTTCTCTAATGTGGCGCAGGACATATCCTCAATCATACCACATGGTGTCGGACTGGAGGCCAGTTTTTCCCTAGGCCGAGATGATATTGGCCGGAGGAATTCAAAAACCACAGGCGAGAGTATTCCCCAAAAGGTTGTTGTAAGGCAGTTCGCTCGAGCCAATAACGCGATTTTGGCAGGCACTGACCCATCATGGGATCATTGGAACACAGAAAACGACTCGGAAATGAAGAAAGAGGCGGAGGAAGGGAAATTGCAGGTAATGGCCAAGGTTCACAACTTTTTGAGAATGAGGCAGGGCAGCCAAGACCTACGTGCCATCCAGAATGAATCTCGCGCTCAAAACAAGCAGATGACGGCTGTGGGATGTTAGACCAAGTCTTTGTAGAGTACGTCATCACGTGGCTGTGGGTCAGGGCTGGCGGCTACTATACAGGCTACGTGTCATCTTAGACTTAGACTCAATCAATCAATCGTCTCGACAGGTTTGTCGCAACAGGTTATGAGCGCGGGCGCGACCACGATCCGGACACCGTTTTCAACAACTATCAAGCGGAGATAACAGTCGAATGGCGAACCTTCATATGAACGAGGCCGCAGGGTCCCGGATGCGTTGCAAACACATCCGGGATCAAGACACCCTACGGACTCAGGACGACGATTCCACGATGCAAAGGACTCAGATTCCTCCTCTCGACGACATCTCACACTCAACCGCTTAGAGGGCTGCGATGGCTGCAAAGGCCGCAATGGCTGCGATGGCCGCAATGTTGAGTTCTACGGGTATATGAGATTACGGCAACCGAACGGCACGTCGACAAGTCACGTTCAGGACGAGTACAGAGAGCAGCGTGGCAGGAGTTTGGGTCAACATCGTGTCAACATGCTCAGAGGACATCATGTCAACACCCTCAGAGGACATCGTGCCAACACCCTCGGAGGACATTGTGCCAACACCCTCGGAGGACATTGTGCCAACACCCTCGGAGGAGCTCGGATCAACACCCTGGGAGGAGTTCGGGTCAACATCGGCATCATTAGGATGAGCTCAGGTCAACACCCTCGGATGAGTTCGGGTCAACATCGGCTTCACTAGGATATGTTCGAAGCGATTTCTAGAACAGGTCAACCGGTAGCAAAGCCAAGCAGATCGACATTCCGTATGGTATTTGGATAGTCTATAAGAAGTGTGCGGGCAATGGACCGCGGATACATCGGAGATGTCGGCAGACACACACGAAACGCCCACAGAGCGCTGCGGTTGGTCCGCCAGAGGAACGCGCTGGGTATGTGATTTGCGACAACAGACTCGAGAGACCGGCGGTGGCAATTGGGCCATGAATCCAAGAAGTCTGTGGACTCCTCTACTGTGAGGACGAGGAAGCTTTGTTAGCTGTACAGTGTGTACCTTCACCCTAAACCTTCAATGACGACAACCCCTCCTCCACCCGGGAGGCTGAGTATTGGGATCCATGCTCTACGGGAATGAGTTCCCTAGGGCTAGCTGAGACAGAAGAGCGACCTTCACAGAAGCGTCTCCAATTCGAATTGCAGCTATGGAGAAGCGTCTCCAATTTCGACACCGACACCGACACATACTCGACTACACGAGCATCTGAAACGGAACCGGCTATAATCAACACTTCCACTTTGTTTGTCGAGCGGAAGTTGACATCACCACGGAGAAGCGTCTCCAATTTCCATCCTCCACCGTACAAACGGCTATGAGCCATTGCGTTTAAAAGGGAAACGACGATCAACACCTCCACTTCGTTTGTCGAGCGGAAGTCAACATCACCATGGAGAAGCGTCTCCAATTTCGATATCGAGCATCCGCCACTGTACAATAGCTTATGAGCACTTGTGTTTAAAAAGAAATGACAATCAACACTTCCACTTCGTTTGTCAAGCAGAAGTTATCATCGCCACGGAGAAGCATCTCCAATTTCGACGCGCCACCGTACAGCAGGTTATGACAATTTCGACATGATACCGACACTGACACACCTTCGCATAAGTCCGTACATTTCCGCCACCATACAACAGGTTGTGACCACGTGTGTATAAAAGGGAAACGACGGTATTCCGCTTTGTTTGTCGAGCGGAAGTCCACATTGCCACGGAGAGGCGCCTACAATTTCGACATCGATAGCACATCCCATGATTGGGACCGAGAGGCTGTGTACGAGAATCAACGATGCTCTAGCTGGTTGGAGCATTACCTTTTATACATTTCTTCCACGTGATACCGACAATGACAACAGCGATCACGATACAACAGGACTGTGTGTCACCTTCGGAGGAGTGGATGACTGGAAGTCAAGGCAGTTGAAGCCGACAGCACAATCGACTACCGAGTTGAGGCATAGGCCCATGATTGACGCCTCCAATGGCATGAGCGGTCAGTTGGGAGGAGCTCAGGGCATGGCATGGTTTGGCTTCTGTCTTCTGTCTTCTGTTGGTTTTCTGTATGTTTTCTATGGCTTAGTGTTTGACGGACGTGATAACGCCCTGGAGGAGTGTTAGACCGAGTCTTGGTAGAGTACGTCATCACATGGCTGTGGATTAGGGCTGGCGGCTACTATATAGGCTACGTGTCATCATAGACTTAGACTCAATCAATCAATCGTCTTGACAGGTTTGTCACAACAAGGGATATATTTCGGACCTGGAAGAGATCGTCAAAGCATCATCGTCACACTTTCAACATGAAGGTGCGGCTGCATTTACATTGTCAGAAAGATCTCCTTTGCCACCACCATTGTCTGCAAAGAACCTCCCTGGAGGACGAACTCAAATATTGAATGTCCACCGAATCCGAAGAATCAACAGTCATCCAGTCGAAAGCGATGAGGATAGCGCACCTGGAAGCATTTCGGACACCGAAGATTTGCTTTACTGGAATGGGGACTTGGATAATCGTAATCACAATGAAGACATTTGCGCGGTGGACTCAGAATCTGACATAGAGCAAGACAAGAGCATTGAGGATTCTGAATGGCCAGAGCAGCGGAATGTGAGCGCCACGCCAAATGTTCCCCGATTGATTCGGCCGACATGGAAGTCAAGAAGACAAGCTGAAAAGGTATTGATGACAGTCAATGCAATTGAAATGAGGAGGAATAAGGGAGTGAAAAAAGAGTAGGACAGAATGCGTCAATGTTTCACCAGCTTCTTTATGTATCTTGAACTAGAGTTTTAGTTAGTGATATATTATGGGCGAATGGTGAGCAGTAGCTTGTCAATATCGGTTGATAAACAGATGTATGGCAGGCGAAATGAACCTTGTGGCAAGATACATAAATTTTAGTCCTGTGAGCGCGAACAGTGGAAGAATGTTACTGTGCTCGGCTTGGTCACAAGGCCAAGTCTCAATCTGGCAGAAAGACTACCAATATATTCAAATCATAATGAAAACTATTTTCGATGGCAGCTGATGTTGAATGGACAATACATTAAAATGAGCGTCAGTGGAGCTTCAACGATATTTGGTTTTGTAAGTACAGCAATTGAATAGCAATTTGGTCGCTGTAATGCATAACCGATATGTTGGCAGGCTTTATCGCCAAATGAGGCAGCGACATGCTCCCTGCCGTATCCTGGGAATGATCATCAAGGGAGCATCAACGATGTTCAGCTTCGCATTGTGGGTAATTCATGTTCCGATTGGTTGTAGACATCCATTTGCCAGCTATTCCCAGCCTTTACTGGGAAGAACTAAAGCGACATGCTCCCTGCCACATCCTGAGAATGAGCGTCAATGGAGCGTCAACAATGTTTAGCTTTGCATCTTGGGTAATTTATGTTCCGATTGGTTGTAGACATCCATTGGTCAGATATTGACAGCCTGTACTGCAAAAAACTACAGCGACAATGGGGCATCAACGATTTTTAGCTTGTCATCTTGGGTACTTTATGTTCCGCTTGGTTGAAGACATCCATTTGTCATATATTGGCAGCCTTTACTGGGAAAAACTACAGCGACATGCTCCCTGCCGCTTCCTGAGAATGAGCGTCAATGGAGCGTCAACGATTTTTAGCTTCTCATCTTGGGTAATTTACATTCCGCTTGGGTGTAGACATCCATTTGTCAGATATTGACAGCCTTGACTTGGAAAACCTACAGTGACATGCTCCCTGCCACATCCTGAGAATCAGCATCAACGGAGCGTCAACAAAGTTTAGCTTCGCATGTTGGGTAATTTATGTTCCGATTCATTGTAGACATCCAATTGTCAGATATTGACTGCCTTTATTTACTGCGAAAAACTACAGCGACATGCTCCCTGCCGGATCCTGAGATTAAGCATCATCGGAGCGTCAACAATTGTTAGCCTCGCATCTTGCGTAATCTATGTTCTGATTGAGTGCAGAGATCCATTTATCAGATAATCACAGCCTTTACCGGGAAAAACTACAGCAGCATGCTCCCTGCCGCATCCTGGAAACGAGCGTCAACGGAGCGTCAATGATTTTTTGCTTCGCATCTTGGGCAATTTATGTTCCAATTGGTTGTATTTATCCACTTAACAGATATTGGCTGCCTTTACTGGGAAAACCCACAGCGACATGCTGGCTGCCGCATCCTGAGAATCAGTGTGAACGGAGCCTCAACGTTTTTTAGCTTCGAATCTTGGGTAATTCATTTTCCGATACGTTGCAGACATCCATTATCATATATTGGCAGCCTTTACTGGCGAAAACAACTGTGAGATGCTCCCTGTTGCATCCTGAAAATGAGCGTCCACGGAGTGTCAACAGTTTTAGTTGTTGCATATTTGGTAATCAAGGCATCGCGCTGATCTCCCCGTGCATAACGGAATTAATGACTGCTGTGATAGACAACAATAAAATGTATCAAAGGTAAAATACCGATTCCAAATTAATCGATATTGCAAGCTGCAAAGCATGCAAAAACATATCGTTCGTTGTTGACAACGCGATTTTGATACGATACTATTCACATACTCCAAAAGCAAGATCCTTAATTGAATCTATGGATGGACCCACTGGGAGACCCACTGACAACCCGCCCAATTCAGACAGGTTTGGAATTTACCCTCCAACTGTACCGGGACCCAATGTGACGGTCCGGAACCGTTTCTAACACTAACTATATATTCCTCAGGACTTGCGACTTCTTTTTATTAGCATCTTGCTCAGGACTTCCCACGTCTTTCCTTATCATTTTCCTCTCCTCTTCCACACCCGTATATTGTGGCTTCACAAACTCCTAACCATAGTGCTACTGCATCAGAAACGAGCAGAATAACAGGCACTTCATTCAATCCGCCACCAGCAAAAACTCAGCTGTAATGCAGACACCAGTTTGTACACCACGACTCTGCAAATGCAGCCACCGAACATAATACCCAGGATACACGTTTAAAAATGGACCGTACAATCGGAAGCATTGGGAACAATAAGCAGCACGTGATAAGATGTGAGTGTATCCATATTGAGTTAGACTGCTGTTATTCAACAGGATAATATACAGCTGGTCTACATGGAGAGCTGTGTAACCAGATAAGAGCTGCCCCTGATGGGAAACCTCCATGGTCAACCAAGGCATATGTCCGCACTGTCTGTGAAATCGAACATGATGATGTTGTCAGCTCTGGGATATTCACAGGCAAGGTGGGAGATAAGCGTCCCTGAGGGTGAGAATAACAGGCTTTAAACACCTTAGAGGATGCTACGGAAGTGTAAATGGTAGAGGTAGTAGCCATATCTCCTATATAGACACAGCAACAAATTTCTTGTATGTGTTCAACATGGCTGCTACTATGGCAAGGCAAGAAGGTTGGGTACAGCTAGAACCTTCCAACATGCAGCTTACCTTGAATATGGCCAAAATGGCGAAATGGGGCTGTTTACGCACCACAATGGAGGAAACGCTATATCTGATCGAAAAACCTTGGGGCAAAGTCTGCGAAGAGAAGACGAGTGGAGTCGAGTTTTTTGGACATAGAAATGTGGAGGCTGCGATAGAAACACAGCCGGCAATGGTTCTTGAAAATCACACTGACAGCTGCCTTCCTTGCCTGAATTGCACAGCTCAAAATTGACAGACACGCAGGAGGCGCAAAGGCATGGATGCATCTCCTCCTAACCAACTCTGACAGCCGACACCAGAACCGATGCCATTTCCGCCCGGGATGCCACCTGCACCACCCATTGACGCTGAGCGAGCTCATGCTTACCAAATCAAAGGTGTGCCACCCAGATATGTGTATATACATACTCCTCTTCGCAGCGCTCAATTTTTCAATCTTGATGCATTTGCCAAGGATCGCAAGCACAATAAAGGTTTCAATCTAGATTTGCTGACTGCTGAAGGAAAATCCACTGGTTAGTACACTATCTGCTGTGTGGTAATGCAACTGACATCCATTTTGCAGACAACAGCAGCCAATTGAGCCAACCTGAGAGTGAACACAAGCATTTAAAGAATGGAACGGGATTTCTAGTGTATTATTATATACAATTAGTGGACCCTTTGAAGTGTATTATAAAGGATATATTTATATGTATTATTAAAGAAATATGTAGTGATGAAGTAGAAAGTACATGAAGATGATGGAAAGGCTGGCAAAACACCATCAGTGAGATACAATGACAAATGAAATGATTCCACATCGCGGATACGCACGTGGCAAAATGAGCGTCACTGGAGTGTCAATAATTTCTGGTCTTGCATCTTGGGTAATGTCAGTGGCGATTGTTTGTGGCCATTCATTAATACGGTAATAGCCTCCGTTATAGGCAAAAGAGAAAGTGGCCCGCTCCCTGCCCCATTCTGAAAATGAGTGCGAAGAGAGCATCAACAATGTTTGGTCTTGTGAGTCAGGTGATCTGAAAGCGATTTGGTCATGGATATATATAATCAAAGTGTTGGCCATTATTGTTTATATATGAAGTTTCGACGGTTTTTATAGGCTGAAATCCTTATGAACTGTTGGTCACAGCAATGTAAATGTAATAAGCTGATGCTGTCAGGGAGGCTGTTGCAGGAATGACTATTGCTTATCCATGTGAAAAGGCTTTGAACTGCTCATTTATAAAGGGCTATGATCAAGCGCCACTCCGATTACCAAAGATGGGAGACCAAAAATTGTTGACGCTCAGTTGACGCTTGTTTCAGACATGGCGCATCGAGTGAGTCGATTCCTATTTCGCCTAAAAAGGCAGCCAATGCCTCATTTAAAAATGTCCGCAACCAATTGCCACTCAGATTACCCAAGATTCAAGTCCAAAAATTGTTGACGCGCCATTGACGCTCATTTTCAGCAAGCGGCAGGGAGCGTGTTTCTCCCCTTTGTCGATTTTCAAGGTGGCCAATACATCCAAAGAAGACAATGACGTACCACTGTCAATATTTTACAATTAACTGTGGGATATCTGAATACACCAGAAATAGACCCCCCCAAAATGCAGAACAGCAGATTGGAACCAACTGCTCTAGGCACACCGAGCAAAACCCACATGTTGACTAGTACGGGTACGGTCTGACACATCACGAGGCGGCAGGTCGGGTTGCTGGACCGGTTTGGAACGAAACTGAACTGTTGTTGTGGTCCAAATCCGGACCAATGGCACGTTACCCAGACCCATTGCTCACACTAGTGTTGATGGGTTTGGACTTTGAATATGCCAAGATTACTGGAGGGAGATAGATTGGGTAATGACAACACCTTGATATCCATCACAGAAGGTGTGATTTTGCAATGTGCCAACAGTGACGATTGTGATGGACTTGATACTGTTGATTGTCCGGGAGAATGCCATTGACTGCTGGCTGAATATCCCCAAGAACAATAATTTTGAAATTATTGATATAGAATGAGATATTAATTCATTGCAGAGAATGAATACAGTTCCTTCCCACCATGGAGAGAGCCAGACATCTCCACCCCTAGAGCATCCAGGATTAATATTTGCCCTGTTACTGATAATTGTAGAAACAATACCTAGAGTGTCAAATACATTTATTATTATCATTTATATGTTGGCTTAAGCAACAACTTCTATAATTGTAAACTCGTTAGCTACACAAAATGTCAGTCTCTTCATGAATAGACTTAACAGCAGTATTGGCAACTGACATTTCAGATGTAATATCTATCTTGCATTATATAATACATTGATGTCTGGTGTCAAATAATATATCAACGACCAATGAACATTCTCATTACTGCACGCTCAATTAGTGAATGAACATCATCTATTCAACCCCATCCATTGCGGATAAAGTAATTGTAATCAGTGCTTGAGTTGGATTCAACCATCAACTCACAGTGATGCTGAGATTTGGATCACTGGTTATTTCGATTTTGTAGACATTGAAATCATTTTCAAGGACTTCAGATAATCGAGAGAATGATATGAAGTTGTATATACACAATGTTCAGGTTGTGTATTCAACAAAGTATGGTTTCATACATCATATCTTAACACAAGATAAATATTCACCAAAGATGACAGTGTACTGCATCACACAAATGACAAATTTCTGTGTAATCAGAATGTAATCAAAACTCAAACTGGGGACTAGGAAACCACTAGATCAGATTGCAATGGAGAATGCACATCTGATCAGACATGGATACCCAGGGAAAGAGCAAGTAATCCAGCGGACCATTCTGGAATGATATGCCGAACTTGGTGTGTTAGATAATAGTGCATACATATGTCGTCCCTTGTATGTATCTGATTTGTTTTGTTACACCCCAGTGATAATAATGGTCTCCCTGGTTTGGGGTAGAATACAAGTCCACAAGATGCTTTGGTGCACTCTGCAATGTTACAATGTGCAAGATATGAACAACTGCTAAAACTGTCGAATGAGCCTTTAGAGTATACAATATCAGACATGAAGATAGCATTCAGTACAGAACTGATTCATTAACCAGGCAGAACTGACCATCAACTGTCCAGTATACCTCCCCTGCCAAAGGTGCTGCTCATTTCTACTCTAACAGGCCAGGTTCATCATTTGCTGCGATGGTTAATAAACTATTTTGTTGATGGTGACGAAATGTTTATTAATTATGAAGAAATAGGCCTATGCGATTGCCGAGACATGTATATTACATTTCAAGATTTTCTCCATTCCTCACTGCTTACAACTGCATCCAAATCAGCGGTACATGGCTCAAACTTACAGTTGTAAACCATACAGGATGTACTCGGTGATTTTGGATACTGAATGAGTTGTATATGACATCTGCATCCATTGTCAAGCACTGGCAAAACTGACACATTGGGAAAAGTTCACATTGAGTACAGACTGTGCGAGACACGCACATTCGGTGCCCAGCATAGGTCTTGCAGACCACTGAGTAATGCACAGTGTAAAGTCATTAATTGTTGGTCCATAGACATCTCCACAAGACCCAATTGAATTATTTCAGACTGGTGGGTCTATGAGTTGACTACCATTGGTCTGATCCTTTCCTGCGCATGCATGCCGCCACTACAAATTGGTACAATTCATATCAGAAAATCCGGTGGACATACCAATCCCTCTAGGTTTCAATTTGAGTACTGGTATTTGGCTGCTATGAGTATACAACATGCTGCAGTGCCGCTAAATGGAGGGTGGATATCCTTCAATTGCACAATCAGTTTAGGGCAACTATAAGTTAAACCTGTAATAAATCGATAGGATTTCCCAATACTGCCAGAAGAAGGATGGATATTTTGCGATAGCACAATAGCCATGCAGCAACTACAAGATGAGTCCACACTAAAGCTAAGGATATTCTGAATGCGCATCATATGTTGCTATCGGTATGTTTGCTGAAATTTTGCAATAACTACATTGGAATGGTCAATCACATTGCAGTGGAGCTATGGCGTGATGGTCCCAGAGATGCAGTAGTCTTCGAGAGGTATGGTACCATTTCCAGTGGATCTACGATTTGAGTGGCACAGAGGCAGAGTAGTCTACAAGTGTGATGTCAAGATTTCCAGTTGACCTATAGCAGAAAGAATACCGACCTCCAGTGGCTAGAAGGGGTCAGCAGTTGTTACGGCCTGATTGAATTCTTGCTAATATAAATGGTTCAGGGAACTAATACAGCACTGTTAGCAGCAGGTCTCGTCAATAGGCAGAACCATTACCCATCGCTGGAAACCCAAATTGACTGACTTCGGCAACTCCATGGACCGGATTGTGTTGAAACTTACTGCCAATTCTGCCTGCAATGCTTTGCATTCGACTGTGACCTTGTTTCTCACGGTATGACGAGATATGGGATTACCTAGGAGTAGGAATGGGAATCTTGCGGTGGTGTGGGGGGAATTGTGTTACGGAAAGACGGAGACGTTGGGAGATGCGGGGGAACGCGGCGAGATGGTGGTGGTACAATTTGTTATGATAAGGAAATAGTTGAGGTGTTGCGACGTCGGATGATGTGGCGTGGTTGTACTGATAAGGAGTTATGTTGATGGTGTGTAAGATCATTGGATGAGGTTTGGATGGTACATCGGAGCATGAGGAATGATTCGAGGGTGGCAGACGAACTGTATTTCAGCCGAGTGTTCTTGGTGCTGGAGGATTCCCTTTCTTCTCTCTTTGCTCGTTCTCTTGTATGGCAAAGCAAGTTATGACTTTGAAACAGCTTCGACTCCTGTCTTGTCTTGATTTCCTCGAAACAAACATCGAGCCTCTTACCCAGTGTTCCGATACCATATTACTGTTACCAATATCACCTACGTCCGATCCCGCCCAGTACACTAGATCGAGTCCTTTATAACGTACCTGATATTGAATGTACTGTCATCATTGTATGACCCCTTGTCTTGATCTTGCTTGGTACTACTGTGGAGTTACCAATAGCTATATTTCAATTTGCTATTGGTGCAGCTACGATCTCGCAAACGCAGATGTGCCTGCAACCTTCGAACCACTGTAAGTACTGCAACAAACCTTGGTCTGTCAGGTGTTGGGTATACCTCGGACCCAATCATCGGTGGATTCACATTTGCGACGATTGCGTTGATGAGCTTCCACAACTTATCGGAATTGATATCCGCCAACACCCACATCGATCGCCATATTCGAGTGCGAACGTACGACAGTAACCGTGCATCCAGAACCAATTGGTTTGACTTCGCTGGAACTCATTGTTCCCTGTCCGAACCTGAACCTTTGAACACCTTCGAGAGCATCGAAAGACTACTGAATATTGAGGTAGATGACCTCATCTCACCTGCTTACTTTTGGGAACAGTCAGACGTTCCCTCTCCATGGAATACTTATTGGATGGAAGCCACCGCATACAGAGGAGGCCTAGAACTCGACGACCCTGTTTTTGGAAACAGTTCGACTAAGTATTGGGGAGCCCACGGTTGGTTTCACTGACATCCAGAGGAACCTTGTGACTGCGAAGGACACGGTTGTTTAGGAACGCATTCGACCGAAGGACACGCACCAGCAGCAGCAGCAACAGCAAAGCCTGCGCCGGTGCCTTTTATTGTTATTGAACCCCCGACACCGACCCCCTCGGAAATCGACACATATAATTGGCACTGGTAGATGTGCCTGATTTGTTGGGATGTCAAGGTCAGAACAGCACGATCGGGTGGCTCTGGTGTCCGCGGACGACCAGGACATCATAGGAGGAATCATCAACAAGAACCTGCTGGAGATCGACTTTGGGGAGAGACAGAGAATTCTCAAAGACACTCAGGAGGTGCTGAGGAGAGTAGCACAACATACCGAACCCGCTGCCATGGTACAAAGGGTGTGCGATCACCCGGCGCAGATAATCCCGTTTCAGCAACTGATTACAGACCTGCAGACACAACAGTTCCTGCCACCGGAGTGTGATCACTCGACGTTCGAGCAACAGCAGGGGATGTTGAGGCAGGAGTTGGTGGAAGCCAGGAGACTCCCGAGAACGGTAGGAACGGACGAAGACCTACGACATGAGCTGCACTATATGACACGGGACACCAGTCAATCAGGAGAAGAAGTCCGAGCCTTGAGGATGTAGTTGGCCAATGCACTATCCTTAGCGGCCCGGGTAGGGCCGGGGGGGGGGGGGGGG